>WNFR01000819.1_pt1 | contig 56817 bp, 59 predicted proteins | sample 5400221 | NCBI WGS metagenome assembly WNFR01 (sample SAMN13153357, study PRJNA577476) | soil metagenome | isolation source: 40 cm soil under Madrone tree | place: USA:California | collected 2016-06-14
GATCGCGCCAACAGTTCAGCACACGAGTTGCCTCCTCATTCAGGCAAACGTGACGAGTTTGGCGACTCTTGGCAGTTCCACCTTCGACGGTCAGCATCTGCCGCTTGAAGTCAATGCAGTCCCAACGCAAGGCCAGAAGTTCGCCGCGTCGCAGTCCGGTATTCATGGAAAGAAGGACCGCCGGCGTCAGATGGTCTCCAAAGTGGGGCAGGGACGGCAGCAACTCATACTGGCGCCCTTGACGCCACACGTTGGCAGGCTTGCGAGCCTCGCGCATCTCGGCATCGCGCGCATTGAGTGCTGCGCGGAGCCGTGCCTCCTCCGGCTCATCCAGATAACGAATTTTGGGTCGGCGATCGATGCGCGGCTTGTCCACCCGGCGAATGGGATTATCCGTCAGTTTGCCGAGTTTCACGGCACCGGAGAGCACGCCGGAGAGCGTGAAGATGTCACGCAAGACATGCGCAGTGTGAAGCCAGAGAGTCGGCTGTCGTAAATCTCAAAAGGTTTTGCGGTGGGCTGAGCCACCTTGCTCGACAGGAGCTTCGCTCCAATGAAGGTTCGCACCTTTATCTCCTACTATACGCTGAACAATTGTCTGAGCTGCGCTTATAAGCGCAAATGGAATGCGCGAGTTTCGTGCAGAGGACTTGTCGAGCGGTGCCGGTGACCAGAATCCTTCTTCCTCGCTGCCTTAGTACAGCGACCTGCGCGATTGGGGGCATCCAAATAGCGTGCTCGTTCACAACACGTTGGATTCAACGCTGTCCCACATCCAGGCGAGCGCCTGGCTACGAACAAGATGTTCTATCTTCACAACCTAACAATCCGTTGCTTTCCATTCCACTTCGCCGAATCAGTACACGAAGCATTGGCGCCATTTGCTAGGAGTGAATTTGCAGCGCTTATTTCGTCCGCAAGGATTTAAAAGATCGATACTCTTCAGTCGCCAGGACTCCATTGTTATCCATATGGCTAAGCGTGCAGTTACACCCATTGAGAGCGGCAAGAGGCGGTGGGGGCAGGCATCGTAGAGAGCGACTACGGACCTATCAAACCTTCGGTAAATCATAATGGCTTCGCCGCAGATCGTTCGCGCGAGCGGCAGGCGATCGATTTCGTGGTCCCAGCTAGCGACGTACCATTGGTTCCGAACAAACATTTTCCTGACCTCTTCTCTAAAATAGGGCGCCCGACTGATTCTTGCGCGAATACACATCTACCGACACGTGACGGTGTGGTGCAATCGTTGGGACCGGCTTCGGGAAACCTGAGCGGCCGAAGGTGGGATATGTTGATGCGGTCACGCTTCGCAGAAACCTCCTCCCAAGCGTTCCCGGGCCATTCGGATTTTGCCCCAATATGGATGAAATGTTCGTCGGGCGATGTCAGACACCCTCGGATCGTAGCTTCCTTCCCAGACGCTTGCCGTTTTCAGAAGCGGTAGTCCTGAACCACACTTAATCCGGTCGCGATATATAGTACGCCGCCTGTTTCCTGAGGTTGCGGGGCATTTCCCTTCTGAATGGCGCTCGTGCCAGAGCACAATACCGGCACTTGGTGTCAGGGTCTTTTCAATCTGCGAAGCCGTTTTCCACCGGATGCGAAGCTCAAGATTCTCGTTGAACGGACATCCCGCGAGGGAGATTACTAAGAATCAAGTGCAGAAGCATGCGGTCGTTCGAACTAGGTTTACGGCTTCGTGTATGCGCAACATGGCGTTCGCGGCGGCGAAAGATTCCAGATCATGAGACGAAATAAAGTGCCGAGCAGTGAGTGTGAAATAGCCGTCAATACTTTCCAGGTATCGGACCAGGAGCGGTTCATCATGCAGTCAAGAACTTGCGATCTACTGGTGATCGGCGCGGGCGCGGTGCGCGCTGCCCGGTCGGGGAATGCCGCGGTTCGAGAGATTCTTCGCTGCGGACGTGTAAGCCATCCGGATGTACTTGCTTGGTCGCTCGACTGAGTCGTCGCACGATCCTGTCGCTGATCGGTGGAGCAGCGGTTGCCGCGGCCGTGCCGGGGGTCGCGCTGGCCGAACGCCGACTACGCCTGCCGGCGGGCACAGTGATCCGAACCGTCATGGGGGACCTGAATCCCGATGCCCTGTCGGGTGGCGCGACGCTGTTTCACGAACATTTGTCGCTGGGCGATGATTTCATACCCAAGGCTATTACGTTGCTACGGGCCGAGGGAAATGCCACCGTGCCCAAGGAGACCGTGCTCGGTCCCCCGCACGATCTCCACTTGATGCTTGCAGAACTGGCCGCGGCACGGCGCGAGGGTGTCGCCTGCATAGTCGATGCTGGCCATGCCGACATGGGCCGGGATTTGAAATTCTTGAAGCAGCCGTCGACGCGGTCCGGAATGCCCATCGTCGCCGGATTCGGCTTCTATGCGGAGCCGTTTTATCCCCCATTGCTGGCCGAGTGGAGCGAGGCTCAGATTGTGCGGGAACTGGTGAATCAGGCGCGCAGTCAACCGGTGGGCGTATTCGGCGAGATTGGAACCTGGCATGACATGAGCGATTTGGAGCGCAAGGTCTTTCGCGCCGTCGGTCGGGCGCATCTCGAGACGAATCTGCCCATCTTTACACACACCGACTACGGCAAAGGTGCCATGCAGCAACTCGACCTGTTCGAGGAAATTGGCGTACACCCCGCGCGGGTCGTCATCGGGCATGTCGGCGGCCTTTCCGATCCTCGCGCCGATGTGGCCATGGCCATCTGCAAGCGAGGTGCATTCGTGGGCTACGATCGCCAGGGCGGACCTGGCGATTCGATGCAGTTGCCGGCGGTGCTTGCACTGCTGGAGGCCGGCTTTGCCGACAACCTGCTGTTCGCTTCTGACTTCGCACTCGCCCCTGATCTGCAGCGCAATGGCGGTCCCGGCTACGCCAAGACGTTGACTGTGTTCGTCCCGAAGCTGCGTCAAGCCGGCGTGTCGGAGGAAGTGCTGAAGAGAATTCTGGTGGACAATCCACGTCGCTTCCTTGCCTGTATCCCCAAAGTACCCCGCGGCGGCTAGATTCGCATCGTGTCTTTTCCGGATTTTGATTTGATCGCCGCGATGGCGCATCGCATCCTCGAGGAGGGCAACGGTCTTTGCGCCGGCCGGTCGCGAGTTGCGCTCGTCGTGGTTCGCCATGAGCCCCATGCAAATCGCAAAACCTGGCATCCTCAATACAGGCATTCATGCGCGCCGCCAGGGCACGGCGGCGCTTGCGGCGGAATGGCTGCCCCCGATGAACAGTGCGTCGGCTCAACGGCGGCGAGGTGCTTGACCTTGGACTGGCGATCACGCGATCGACCGGTAATCCATCTTGCCACCGATCGGCAGATTGGTGGGAACCGCTTTACCTTGGTGCTTCAAGAGTGAAGCATAATCGCGGATTACACTCTCTGCGTCGGTCACTGCTAGAACACTCCCGTGCGCATCGAGATGAAGCATAGCTCCATACATGATGAATAACACGTCGGTCACTCCGTTGGCATTGTCCGCTACTTTCAGCGTGTGTGTACTACCGGGCGGTTCATACAGATATGAGCCGTGTCGGTTAGGCGGACTTAACGGATATTCCAAGTAGTTCCATTCCCCAGCGAACGTGAAAGCATGAATTTCAGCAGTATGCTTGTGGGGAGGTGCCAGCAATCCCGGGGGAAATCGCATACGAACTGCATAACGGCCGCCCTCGATGTCAGCCATCAGGAGTTTGAGTTCGACCCCTTCTGTTCCGCCCCATGCTGTCGCCCATGGCAATTCATTTGAGTCTGCATGAAATGACTGTGGAATTTGCATACCTTCAATATCCCCGTGATGATCGATCGCGATGATCCGGCAAATATGGGTCGGCTTCCTGCCGTGTGCGAGCGTCTACAAATGACATCTTGAAGGCGCACACCGGTCTGCACTTTCCAGTTTGCGAACCCATACTTTCAGAATTCCGAACAGGGAGCGAAAATCCGGACTGATGCCTGTTCGGGAACCACGGCGAATCACGGCAGTAGGAATTGCAAGGGCGCGCGCTACCCTCCGCGCAGAACGCTAAATCTCGGACGGCCCTTCGGCTGTTGCCCTTGAATCAGGCGTCGACTGTGCAGCGCCTATATTCCCGAGGCGTCATGCCAAACGCACGTCGGAACTCGGTAGAGAAATGTGCCGAACTGTTAAAGCCACAATCAAACGAAATTTGCGTAATGCTGCGCCTCGCGGAAACTGGATCACGCAACATACGTGCGCACGCCGACAGCCTGACACTGCGAAGATACTCGGATGGGCATTGCGCGTCATCGGCGAAAGCCATTTGCACATATCGGGGACTCAGCTGCAATCGTTCCGCCACATACGCGACTGTCAGTGTCGGTTTGACGTAATTCTTGTCGATGAACGCTTTAATCTGCTTCTTGCGTATATCAAGCGCGGTCTTCGGAGAGCACGGCACCTGCTGTCCGCAGGAAGGTACGAGTGAAAGCATCTCCAGGAAGGAACGGACCAGCTTTGGCCCAGCGAGCTCCAACATGCCGCCGCATGTCATTTCCCAAGCCGATTCCATGGTACTGAAAAGAACATCATTGAGACCGAACGGCAGCGCCAATTTTCGTCCGACGATAGATGCGTGGTTTGGAATGCATTCGTAGAATAGGTCGCTGTCGATGATCAAACTTGACGTCGAGTATGGACGCGTAATGACCCACTCCGACGGAGTATACGAACTTACAATCACGAGCTCGTCCGGCTCAAGATGAATTGGTTCACTCCCGTCGATTTTTAAAATCGACCGTTGGTTAGTCGCGGCCGCGTAAAATTTCCCTGCGTCTTGCCGTTTCGTACCCGGATTGAACAGGCGAATCGGAGACATGTCCGCGCGCGAAATCGATATGCCATCCGCACACGCCCAGCTTAGATGCGCGGGGCTATGTTCTCGGCCCACTGGCTCGACCCGCCAAGGTGCCGAGAAGTTCTCGGAGATCATGCTGCTGAGTAAGCCGAAGCGCTCAACGAGATTTGGTGAATCCGCGTGCGATATCTTTATAGTAGTCATAGGCTCCCCAGATTGCCGAAATACAATGATTAAGCACCTTTTCAAAGCAAACGGCAACCGAAGTTAATGCGCGCATTGCTTGGGACTGGAGGATGTCTAGTATGTCGCACGTGGCCTTATGCGCGTTACCGCACAGACATCGCCGAATCGAAGAGGCAGCCGCGCGGTTGAGGCCCGGGACGACACTCAGGTCCACTTGGACACGCAGTGCACACAGTCGGCATGATCAACCTGCCGCTAACCGACTGATACGCGGTCCGCTTCCCGGGAGCAACTAACCTCAACCTCCGCGCACCAGCGCTTCTGCTGACCGGCCCGTATATGGAGCTGGCGGCGCACGTCAGGCTCTGTGGATGCGACTCCGCCCCAACCAACCGACGCCGAGAATCCTCTCTAGAACATCGATATTCGCCTACTGCCCACCATCGCTCCTACCTAATTTCGTCATTTATCGACCATCCGGAGTGAGGACGATGTGGCCGACGGCTGTATTGGATGCGGGTACATGATAAAAGCGGCGCAATTCGCGCACCCTCGGTCCCAGCGCCCCGCGCATGATCAGCCACATCACCAACTCAATGCCCTCGGAACCCGCCTCGCGCACATAGTCCTCATGGGCGAGAGCGCGAAGCGCGTTAGGGTTTTCGGTCAACTGGTCGAGGAACATCGAATCAAAACCCTTGTTGATAAGGCCCGCGCGTGCTCCCGTTAGCTGGTGGCTCATGCCACCGGTTCCCCAGATCTGCACATTCAAGCTTTCTGGGAAGGTCTCGACCGCACGCGCGATCGCTTCGCCCAAGCGAAAGCAGCGATTTCCAGTCGGAGGCGGATACTGGATAACGTTGACGGCCAGTGGGATGATGCGTGCGGGCCACGTCTTCGGCTGTCCGAACATCAGCGACAGGGGAACTGTGAGCCCGTGATCGACGTCCATGCGATTCATGATCGTCATGTCAAACTCGTCAAGAATCAAGCTTTGCGCGATGTGCCATGCCAATTCCGGATGCCCCAGTACTTGTGGAACCGGCCGCGGTCCCCACCCCTCGTCGGCCGGCGTAAAGCTTTCGGCACAACCAATTGCGAACGTCGGAATGATGTCTTGCGAAAACGCCGACGCATGATCGTTATAAACCAGGATGACCACATCCGGATTTTCGTCGACTATCCAGCGGCGTGACCACTCGAAGCCGGAAAATACAGGTTGCCAATATGCGTCGCCCGTCTTGCCATTATCTTGTGCGGCGCCGATCGCAGGAACGTGGCTGGCACCGATACCGGCAGTAATACTCGCCATCACGTGCCTAGCGCAATCGACCGGAGCCCATCCGGCGAGCGGCCGCCGGCAATCATCATCGCGCCGTATTCGGTCTGAGTCTGCTCGGTGAAGGAAGCCACAACGGACTGCACGCTCTTGCCATCAGTCGCGGCAATCTTGAGGAGGAAAAATATATTTCCGCCTTCCCGCAGCATCGCCGGATAGTCGCGCTCGAGAACAGCGATCTTTTGTGCCTCGGACAGGGTCCATCCGTCCAAGTACGAACGTTCTGCGCTCAGAAATCGTGTACGGTTTGCGGCCTTCATCAGCGACATGCTGAATTGGTTCAAGTGATAGCCTCGGCGCGACAGCTGGCCGGAGAAAATCAGGGTTCCTGGAATGTCGTCGAATAGCTTCATCGCTGACACCGCGATTACCAACTCGGGATCCCATTATAGCGTATTGGGATCCCATTAGCAACTTTGGGTTTCTTTGCTTGAAAAGTCCTGGCGGACGGCGCGCAATCGCATTGGTTGGCGCTCCTCGCCTGGTCATTCGTTCAGGTTCTAGGTTGTCGGGTGCGCCAGCTGTCGGAGTACGAATCCCGCGCAACTTCCGAATAAGGAACGGGGCTGACAGTGGCCTTGATCTCGGTCTGCACATGCGGCTCGACGGTCGGCTTTTTGGATCCACCGTTCTCTTCTCCCCACACCAGCTCGACTCGGGTTCCGGGTTTGCTGTGCTCTTCGTCCATTATCGCTAAGGTCAACATTCGACCTTCGTTCGAGCTGTACCCTATCCACGTCGACAAGCCGGCCGGCCTACCGCCGATGAGCACGACGTCATATGGATGCATGGCATAGACCGCAGACGGGAAATCGATGAATTTCGCGCGATTGCCCTTTTGAAACATCGAACTGATGACGCGAGTCACATCCTCATTGTCGAGTGCCAGCGTGACCTTGCGTCGGTGCGGTTCGCGGGCGATTTTTTCCAATGCCTCGCGTCCAATGAAATCGTGATCGAACTTGACGAAATTGCCGTACCCCAAGTCCCACGGGGTCAGATAGTAGTCTTCGATATTATTAGAATAGAAACTCCCACCTAGCGACGCATTGGCCTCGTAGCCACTCGCCGGCAGCCACTCCCGATACGCCCGCATTTTCTCGCCCGTATATACGGCGGGAAGCGGAGACGGGATCCACCCCGACTCTATCGTATTCGACGAATATGCTCGGCCGCCGACCAAGCGAAGTCCGAATTCTTCTCCCGCCCTGATCAACGCTTCTCTGACCACCTCGCCGTCGTCCCATGGACCGAACAGTTCGAATCCCGGCTGCCCCGCCATGCCATGGCGCAGGGCTCGCACGGATTTTCCGGCGATTGTCATCGTAGTCATATTGAAGAATTTCAGATCCGGCGCGGGCCTATGGGTAGCAGCTGCCGCCACTTTCATTGCATTGGGTCCCTGCAATTGGAAGCGATAGGACATGCGGCGAGTCGGATCCACCCGGCGAGCGGTGCGCTCGTCGAGTTCAACGTGCACGTTGAATCCGCCGGTTTCCGCGTGATACTGAACCCAGTTGAGGGCCGGTGCGCGCCCAACGAGATTAAATTGATTCTGGGCGAGATAGAACAGGATCACGTCGCCGATGACGTAGCCGTCATGGCTGCATGGCACGAATTGCTTGGCTTTATCAACGGTGAAGTTTTGAAAACTGTTGACTCCCAAGTACGACAATAATTTTGCAGCGTCCGGCCCTTCCACCAACAGGTCCGCCATATGATAGGACTGATTGAATAAAACACACGTTTCTTGCCACGCGCGCTGTTCGTCGCGCCAATTGGTATATTCAGCCGGTACGCCGGGATAGGCATTGGGGCCTGTTTGTTGATTGCGCAGAAGATCGACTGGGCTGCTCACGGTTTTCAATACATCTTCCAAACTCTTGGCGTTCATAGTTCCTCTAAGGTCAGATGGCCGATGAATGGGAACGGCCCACGCATCCGGTTCTTGGGCATATCAGAGTATTGCCGGTAACGTCGCTTTGGGGATTACCACACGAAGCACAAAACTCTATCCCGAGGCGCACGGTTAGCGAAGGCGCAAAGCCGCTACGCCGGCGGCGGCGATCTTAGCGTCTTGGATCGATTCAGCGCCGCTGACGCCCACTGCACCCGCCACGGTGTCGCCGTACAGAACCGGAACACCGCCTTCCTGTGGCGTTATCTCAACTGCCGCCAAGTATGAAGTCTTGCCTGCGTCAACGGCGTTCTGAAGTTCGAGCGTCGGTACTCTGAGCAAGGCAGCCGTGCGAGCCTTGGCGTGAGCGAGCCCAATGCTCACGAGCGGAGCGCCGTCCATGCGCCGCGAACTCAAGAGAAACCCATAGCTATCGGTGACGGCAATCACCACATGACACCCGATCAGCAAGGCTTCCGCTTCCGCTGCATCAATGGCTCGTGTTGCGCCTTGCGAATTGAGCGTGCATATTGTCGGCAGATAACCGGATACTGGGGCGGGATCTACCATATGCGAGTCGCAGAAACGACGCGGTTCGGTTGCAACGTTCGCTTGATCGCGAACCGCGCGAAGAAACCCCCTAAGCCAGGGACAAGTTCCACCATAATTTAGGTCGAAGGGATGGGGGGAGGCGACAGCGGTCTTTCGTAGGAAAGATCGCTGTGATCGCGGATCCCTGCGTGCTTTTCCCATTCCGCGCCAAGCCAAGCGTCATAGGGCACCGTAAAAGTCCAATCCATGAGCAGGCGACGCACGGAGATTGCCCATTTGCCATCGCGGTACTTCAACATATCAACATAGCGTCCGCCACCTGCGCCCACGGACTTGCCATCTGGCATGCGCACGAAGAAAAATACGTAGCTTTCGGCATGCGCAATATCGCCGCTGATTTCGCAGTTGTGACTGGTGATGCCGTGGTGGGTGGTGAGAAACGTGCCTTCGATTTCGATGGCGAAGGGGACGAACGCGTCGACACCGCCCACAAAGGGACCGTGGTTGTCGACAGCGTCCGGGTGGTACGCATCGCGGATAAGGGCGGGGTCCAGCCGGTCAAGGCCGCGCCCGTAGGAATTGACGCAATCGAGGATATCCCGTCGATCGCGTAGGGACCGAATCTCGCGGCGCAGTTCGTCCAGCTGTTGGTTCACATCGGCCACGTCTTCACCTCGCTCGGGTATGGGAACGGTCACCACTTCGACCGCTCGCGGAAACAGTTAAGAGGGGATGAATTGAGCACCAATTGCTGAGTTCGGACTTTCGACGTTACGAACTATAACTTTCGTCAGGCCGAAACGATGCCCTTTTGGGCTCCGGGATCCCATATTGACATTTCGGGATTCCAGCCTCACCCTCCATGCGCCAGCACTTCTGCTGACCGGCCGGTATCTTTGTAACCATATGACCGTCGAGGGAGTTTCCATCGTGAATGTTCAACTCAGTCAAGCCGTCGTTGGCATTCGGGAGATGATATTGCGCGGAACGCTGACGCCGGGTCAGCGGGTCGCAGAAGCGCCGCTGGCTGAACGTCTTGGAATGTCACGCACTCCAGTCCGGCAGGCGCTGCCACTGCTGGCGCAGGAAGGCCTGTTGATGGAACACGATACCCGTGGCTTCGTCGTCCGCGCGTTCACCGAGGCAGACATCGTGGATTCGATCGATCTGCGCGGTCTTTTAGAGGGATATGCGGTACGCCGCCTGGCGGAGCGCGGTGCATCCAAATCTCTCATACGCGACCTTCGTGCCTGTCTGGATGACGGGGACACGCTCCTCCGCAAGAGACGCGTTGACGATAGTGCCGAGGGGCAGTATGCGCAATTCAACGCGCAGTTTCACCAGCTGCTCGTGCACGCGGCGGACAGTCAGATTCTGTCGGATGCCATCGAACGCAACGGACGAATTCCCTTTGCCGGTGCGCAGGCTGTTGCTTTCGAAAAAATCAACCTGGAACAAATGTACGACATGTTTTACTACGCCCACCGGCAGCATCATGGCATCGTCGATGCCCTCGAGGCCGGCGAAAGTGCGCGGGTTGAAGCCTTGATGCGAGAGCACGCCAACACCGCAAAGCAAAGTATCAACGTCGCCAAGTTTCATGTGATGACAAGGGACGGTCTTGGCCAAGTCACTTTGCCTATTTAGCGGCACCTTCCAATTAATTGTTATGGCTTGAAGAAGGTCCGCTTGATGTCCCGCCGTGCGATGCGCCACTTGTGATCGGCATCCCGGACATACTCGTCGATGAAATCCGCGACTAGGTTTGGAACCGTGTTTGCAATCGGAGGTGCCGCATCGGCAGCGAATGCCATGCAAACGCTTTGGCCGGCCGCAGCGGACGCACTGCGAATATCCAGGATCAAGCCGGAGTATATGTGGCGGGTCGTCCGGACCCCGGTTCTATCGCGGGCGACGAACAGGGCTTCGATCGCTGCGCGGCCTTCACTGTGGCGTTCCCCGTGAGTGTAGACGGCATTCTCCGTGAACAATTCCACAAGTGGAACGATCTCGTTGTGGTCAAGATGGTACGTGAACGCGGCGTTCAACTCCTCGAGCGCAATCCGTATCTTAATCTTTTCAATGTCATTCACCGCGATTTTCGTCCGGGGTTTCCGCATCGATACGGCAAGCGACTAAAAAGCGCGACACCATGTTATAGGTGGCAATGACGCCAACTATTTCCACCTGCGCTTGGATTTCCGGCAATTCAGACCGAAGACATTCCCAGGTTGCATCATCGACCTCGACGTGTCGGGTCATTCGGATCGTCAGCGCCATCACTGCTCTCTCCACCGCACTGAAGTGCTTTTTGTCGACAGCGGCGCTCTCAAAGTCCCTTAGTCGCAAGGCGGCGTCCGGTGAGCCGCCTGCTCGGCGAAATTCGGGCTCATGCTGAGTGAATTCATAGTCGGCGCCAGTGAGGGCGGCCACCCCACATACGGCGATCTCGCGAAGCAGCGGCGACACGGTCAAGCCGCCGCGAATTACTCTGAGGTAATCATTCCAACCTTGCGCGAGCGGAGGACTCTGCAGCAAAGCGCGGTCGAGGTTCAATAGCTGACCGGCGCGCCGTGCGCGGATGGCGGTAACCAATGCGGGAGGGGTTTGACAATCCTTAGGGACGAACGGAATCCGGGTCACTGGATGCGCTCGACTTCATTGGTGAGCGTGCCCAGGCTTTCTATGCTGATCGAAACCGGGCCGCCGAACTTGTTGAGGTCAATGTTTTGCACGGCGCCGCCGCGTGCTGACTTGTTGAGTGCGGTTCCCATGGAGATGATGTCGCCCGGCAGTAGGGTCATATAGACAGACAAGAACGCGATTACTTCGGGAATCTTGAAAAAGAGGTTTCCGGTATTATCGGACGTCACCGTGCGGCCTTGGTGCGAGCATTCGACGATGAGATTGTGCGGTTGGCGCACTTCGTCAGTCGTCACGAGCCATGGCCCCATGCAGGCGAAGGTGTCGGCGCACTTATAACGGCCTGGATAGCTAACCCAGGTATCGACATATTGGACTGCGCTGGCGTCCTCCTCCACCGGATGGATGGCCCGATAATGGAAGGTGTCTTCGCCACGCATAGTGGGCGAAGTGATGTCGTTATGAATCGTATAGCCGAAAATATAGTCGAACGCATCGTTGGGAGAAACGTCCTTGGCTCTACGCCCGATAACAACGGCCAGCTCGGGCTCCGGATGCGTTCGCCCGTAGTGGGACTTGCAGACGATAGCTTCCATATGTCCGATCAATGCGCTTGCAGGTTTGACGAACATGGCCGGGTGCTTGGGACCGGTTAGGATCCGGTCGGCATTCGCACTGTTGTTAAGTGCAATGCAACAGATCTTCGACGGCCTTCGCACCGGGGGCTGCCACGTAATTTTGTCGATCTGATAAAGCGGCAGACGGCGCGGGTCGTCAAGTGCAGCGGCGGCGGCGTTGAGCGATTTCCACATCCCCGGTCCCGCTTCGATGAGGTCTAGCATTGTGCGCGGCGCAATATCTTCAGACATACCTTCGCGCATTAGCAACGCGCCGAGATCTACAAGACAATGCTCATCGACAGCTAACCCTATACGATCAATTCCGTCGATTCGAAAGCTGGCTAGCTTCATGGTTCCACCTGATCGGCAAAGTTGAGCACCGCGGCAACAAATGCGGCATCGGCCTCGTCATTCACCACATGACCCGCATTTTCGAACCACAAGGACGCAGCGTGATTCATTCTGGCGGAGAGTACGTTAGCGATTACCTGGTAACCATTGACGTCGAGTTTGCCGGCGGCAATCAACGTGGGAGTGCTGCATTCGCCCAGGCGATCGATGGCCTTCGTCATGCGCACAGGATTTAGATGTTGCCAATGCCAGCCGGAATAGTCCTGCACCATGACTCGCAAGCGGGACAGTGATTCTGGGTCGCGCCGCAGAGAGGCAAACAGCGCGTGGTTTAGCCAAAAACGCTTGGCACTTTCAATTCCATGGGTGGCGGCATGTGCTGCGGCGGCATCCGTAGGACGCTCTTCGCTCCAAGCGTAACCGGTCAATCCCGGGGAGGCCAGCACCTGGGCGCGGACTTTCGAGGGGTAACGCAACGAATATTCCAAAGCTACGTTTGCCCCCAATGACCAACCGACCAGCATCGGTTTCTCGACAGCGAGTTTATTTAAGAGAAGATCGAGATCTTCGCTATGCGAATATTCTCCGCACGGCAAGGTCGAGCGCCCGAAGCCGCGCAAATCGTAACGAATCACTCGATGGTGCTCGGCGAGGCGGTCAATCTGCGCGTCCCAAGCGCGCATGTCGAAACTGAATCCATGAAGCAGCACGATCGGGGGCCCCGTACCGTGCGTTTCATAGGCTAGAACCCCTCCTTCTATCGGGCATGTACCCCTCTTGGCGGCGCACGCGCTCACTTCAGCGATGTCGCATCGGCCGGGTTTTCCGCGAGCGACTGCGCCAGCAGACGACGCCTCAAGGCAACTCCAGCGCGGTCGCTCGCGACCGAGAATTCGATGAATTGAGGATCCGGGTCCAATCGGCGGGTTCGGGCCATGTTCTCCAGAGCGAATACGTCCTCGGCAAATGCTGCGCTAACGGCGCTCAAGATGAACGCGCTGACGGCAGTCGATTCTGTGGCGAAGTCCCGTGCAATTACGAAGTGATAGTGCACACTATCTCGATCGCATGGCGTTACCAATTGCGCAGTGCGGATGTGGTGGTCAACCCGCGCATCTTCGGGTTTTGATAGATCGCGAAGCACCACGGCAGAGATTGAAAGCCCTGGGTTTACATAGGTCGACGTCACGATCCGGGCGGCGTCGACCCCATTCAAGCCCAGGGGATCGGCATAGATCGGTGGCAACCGGGTAGGCTGCACGGTTCGGTTTACCTTGATGGCGGTCGATGTGATCTCAGTGTGAAACGGCGCGCGTGCATAGTCCGGAGTGCCAAACGTTTGAGCGTGCAGAAAAGTCAGGTGACTCAAGTCCAGCAGGTTCTCGTGCAAGAAAACGTAACTAGAGGCGACACTCAAATAGCCATGCGAGGCCGCCCAGGTTGAGTTCTCCAGCATCCAGTGTTCGCTCGAGGGCGGCTGAATCGCCAGCGAAGGATCGCCCATCCAAATCCACACGAGGGGCGCCTGTTCCGTCACCGGGAATGTTGATACTCTGATCGCAGTTGGCGCACGCGCTTGCGTGGGTACGAGCGTGCAGCGGCCATCCCGCCCATAGCGCATGCCATGGTAGCCACACTCGATTTCATCACCGACCAAGCGCCCCGCAGACAGCGGAAATGATCGATGGGGACAGCGGTCTTTGACGGCGACAATCGCGCCGTCCGCACATCGATACAGAACGATTGGCTCGCCGAGAATAACGCGCGCAAATAGCCTTCCTGCCTGGAGGTCGGTGCTGAAACACGCAACGTACCAGCAGTTGCGGATGAACGGAGTGTGCTCATCGGCCATATCTTGCAGGACCGTGCGCTTGGCAGATTCCGGCGAATCTTTGCTTGTCATCGCACGCTCGATTTGGGTTTGGGATCGACCCAGTTCACGCCGGCCTCTTCAAACACGATCACGCCGCAGCCCGTGATTTTTGGAAAAGTCTGGAAAGAATGGATCTTCTCGATCTGATCGGATAGGGCGCCGCGCATGGCGAACCAGATCGATAGTTCCGCCGCCTCCGTGCCTCCCAAGCGCATGAGCGTTTCCTGCGGAATGTCAACGAGTACGCTCCAATGACTTTGCAGTTTGCGCAAAAAGAAGCGATCCAGGTCTTCGTTGGCCATCCCGAACCGGGCACCGCTGATCTGGTGCGACATCCCACCCGTGGCGATCACGAGAACGCGTTCCTTGCGCGGGAATTCCGAAATGGCGGAACGCAGCGCTGCGCCAAGCTTATGCAGGCGTCGCGATGTCGGGATCGGATGCCTTACCATATTTACGGCGATGGGCGTTACCGGGATCCTCCAGGGAAGCTCGAACAAGTAGGGGAACCAGGAATATATCCCGTGATCGATGGCAAGGTGTTGACATACAGTCATGTCGAACTCACCACGAACCAGGCAGTTGGTCACGTGCCAACCGAACTCGGTATCGCCCGGAAGAGAAGGAAAATCGCGTAGCCCCCAGCCCTCGTCCGCTTGGGGAAAGCTTTCGGCCACACCGATTGCCAGCGTGGGATAGGCATCGAACTGAAAGTGATTAAGGTGATCGTTGTAGACCACGACCATGCGGTCGGGGGCAATCTTGCGCAGCCAGTCCTTGACCGGCCGCGTACCGTCGTACCACCGCTGCCAAGCAGGATCGAAGGTGGCTGCGAGCCCGCGGTCGTATTCCATTCCCATCGACGGGGTATGAGATATACCGATACCGCCGACAACTTCAGCCATCGAGGTCACCCAGTCCGAAAACCCGGCGCGGGCAATTCTCGTACAGCGTGCCGCGATCGACGCCGACATTGTGAGCCCCAATGTCGTACAAGTCCTGGCCCAGTGTCGCGGCAATCTTGAGAATGGCCTGAAGGTGACCACCTTCCCGCAGTAAGCCACTCCAGTCGCGTGCGTCGATTAAAACTCGAACGTTGTTGGGCACTTCGTATCGCTCGAAATAGGGGATTGGGTTCGCCAGAAACTGCTGTCGCGAGGCTGCGTCACGCAGGCTCAATGCGAACCGATTCAAGCAATGACCGCGCGATGAAGCCGCGCCCGTATATAGAAACGTACCTGGCGGTTCCAAGTCGAACAGCGGTACCGGCAGCTTCCGATTCGAATCGGCCAAACGCGGTCTCCTGCAGAATTTAGCATTGCTAAATGAATACAGAATAGTGTAACCTAGCACGATGATTCAAGGCAAGGCCGATATGAGGCAAGGCATTCAATCGCTGGAAACCGGCATTGGAGTGCTCGATGCTGTTGTGCGCGCTCAGCGTCCCTTGCGTTTGATGGAGGTTGCGGAGGCCACCGGCCTGTCGCCGAGTAAAGCTCGCATGTACCTCATCAGTCTGATTCGCACGGGCATGGTGGAACAAAATGTCTCGACCAACGCCTATAGCTTTGGCCCGCGCGCGTCGCGCCTCGGCTTGGAGGCATTGCGCAGCGATGGCGTCCTCCTGTCTGCGGAACAACTCGTGTCCGCACTTGCAACCGAAACCGGCAATCCTGCAATGCTCAGCGCTTGGAGCGAGGACCACTCCGTCATCGTCTACGCCAGCGACAAAACGTCGGCGTTGCCAATCACGTTTCGAGTCGGTCGCTCGACCAGTTTGACCGACACGGCGACCGGAAGAACATTTCTCGCCTATAAGAAGGAAGCCGACGTCGTCGTGGCGTTGCGACTATTGGGAATCGACACGTTAAGCGAATCCTTTCGAAACGATCTCCACGAGATTCGGAGGCGCGGATACGCGCTCTCGAAAGTGATTCATTTGCAGCCAGGTGTTACCCTTACCGGATTTGGTGCGCTGGCGGCGCCCATTTTTGCCAGCAACGGCGATGTGCGCTACGTGATCACGGTGTTGTATCGAAGCACTGACGGCGCCCCGATGATCAAACTTCTGGCTGAGAAACTTAGCTCGAGGAGTGTGTGATGAATGAAACCTGGAGGTACGAGCGTTGCAGCCGTTGATTCTGTTGTCAGGCCTGTTGAGCGACGAAACGATCTGGAGCGACGTGGCGCAACGGGTCGGTGCGTTCGCTGCGGTGAACATCTTGGCCTTTCCCAATATGGATTCGATTGAAGCCATGGCGGAGCACGTGCTCCAGAACGCGCCTCCGGCGTTCGCGCTCGCGGGTCATTCGATGGGAGGGCGGGTTTCGCTCGAGGTCGTGCGGCGGGCGCCCGAAAGAGTTCGGGGACTTGGGCTGTTCAACACGGGTATTCATCCACGCCGCGATTCGGAGATCGAGAGCCGCGGCCGTCTCGTCGAGCTCGCACGCGAAAAGGGTATGGCTGCACTCGCCGCTGAATGGCTACCCCCCATGATGGGCGCTTCGGCGCAACGTCGGACGGAAGTCATGCCGCGACTCATCAGCATGGTCGAACGCGCAACGCCCCAGAGTTTCGCGGCCCAGACAAAGGCATTGCTCAACAGGCCCGACGGTGCAACTGCCCTCTCGGCGGTTCACGTGCCGACACTGCTGGCCAGCGGGACTGCAGATACTTGGTCACCTATCAAGCAGCACGAGGCAATGCGTCAGCGTATCGCCGGCGCAGACTTGGTGGCGATTGATAATGCAGGTCACATGGCACCGATCGAGCAGCCGGACGCTGTTGCCGCTGCGATTACTATCTGGATGAGACGACTTTGATAGCGGCAATCAGAGAGGCGCCTGCCCGGTAGTGCGGACTGGTGGCAGGTGCTAACCTCGCTTCCCCTATCCCGCGTCACTTCGGGTGCACCGGCGAGATCGCCAGCCGCTCCGGCTTCACGTAAACCGAGTTTGCGCGCCCCCGCCCATGCGGCTCGCAGCGATCCTCCATCAATCCTTCCCATCCTGCTCTTCGGCCGTCGGTAGACCGAGCAAGATACATAGTTTTTTTGGACGTCGATGATGGCGTTCGCCTACTCGAACTGGAGGGGACTCGCCGGAGGGAAACCCCTCCCGGCGAGCCCGTTGTTGCTGATGCTCCGTCAGAATTTTGCCGTGACCCGCACTCCGAAGGTCCTCGGCGGATAGGGTTCAGCCAGCTGATAGGGTCCCAATCCTGCATTGGCCACTAACAGCGAGTCGTCGTTAAACATGTTCTCGATGTACCCCGCCACGCGGTAACGACCGTCCGGTGACTTGTATGTGATATCTGCGTTGTTGCGCCAGTGAGCGGCGGTGTATGAACCCGGCGAATGCCGGTAGTCGACCCACTGTCCACTTTCGTAGTGTGCTTCGTAATGCGGCACGATGCTCGCGCCGTTCGCGAGTGTAAATGTATGGCCGTAATTGGCTGTAAGCGTTCGCTTGGGAGCGTTCTGAAACTCGGTGCCGTTTAAGTTGGAGCCGTTGGCAGGAATGACGAATTCAGTGTAAATAGCGCTCAAACCCGTAAGGGCGACATCGAGCTGGTCCTTGGGAGTCACTAGAAAGGTGCCTTCGAGTTCACCGCCGTACAGAGTCGCCTTCTGAGAGTTAGTCGAACCGCCGATCAGCACGCCATCGCTCGTCGCCGCGAAAAAACTGGTCTGGTATCCCCGGTAATCGTAATGGAAAAGTTCCACGTTGATCTGGGCTCGATCATCGAGAAAGCGGCTCTTGATACCCGCCTGATACGCCTTGATCTTCTCAGGCTGAAAGGTCGCCGGAATCGTGCTGCCCGGCGGCACGCCGTTGACTCCGCCGGCCTTGTAGGCGGTGCTGACATTGGCGTAAATCATATGCTCCGGCGCAATGTCATACTCGACGCCCGCCTTGTACGAGAAATTGTTGGTACTGAGTTTGCCGCCGACATCGGCGGTGATCAAATCGGGGGCTCCGGTCACCGGGTCCGCAATAACCACCCCCGCGTTGCCCGCATGGGTCTTTCGATCTTTTGAGTAGCGCGCGCCCGCGACAACGCGAAAATCGCCGACGATTGGAACAGTGGCGTGAGCGAATGCGGACTCGGACTCGTAGGTGTACTTGTACACGTCGTTCTTGTAGTAGACATGCCCGATGGGAGGGAAACCTAGACTGTCTTCCGTGACGAACGGACCAGTGTTCGTGGTGAAGTAATTCTGCTCCTTATCGGTTTCCAGCGCGTAATACAGGCCTCCGACCCAGGTGACGTAGGAACCGGGTTTCGAGGCCAATCGCAATTCCTCCGAATGCATGTTGTCCTTCACGGCAGGAGCATAGCCGAAGGCACCGGAGAGCGACTGATGATTCTTGTAGTACCAATCCCTGTAATTAGGAACCCAGGTCAAGTTAGCGAATCCAAGATCATAGTTGATGTGCGCATAGACTGCCGTATTCTGCGTAATCAGCATGTTGGCTTCATTCATGTTCAGTTTATCACTGGTTCCCTGTCCGGGAGTACCCGCCCAGGGATCCCATTTGACTCCTGCGCATCCCTGTGCTGCCGTGCTGCCTGGCGAACACGGCGAATAGGTCTGGCCCCGCTCGTTGCGTTGCGTATATTCACCGGTGATGATCGCCTCTAGCTCGGGCGTAGGCTTTGCAAGAAATCGGATGCGTCCGCCGGACACGTTTTGATCACCGTAGCCATTTTTGAAGTAGCCATCATGTTCGGAGGTTGCTCCCGCGACGCGGACCGCGTATCCGTCGGTTAGCGGGAGGTTGACCATCCCCTCTGTGTGTACTGCGTGATAGTTGCCATAAGCTAATGTGGCCTGGGCGTTAAACTCCTCGGTGGGCTTCGCCGAGATCAGGTCAATCGAACCCGCCGCTGCGTTGCGACCCTGCAGAGTCCCCTGCGGACCACGCAGCATCTCCACGCGCTCAAGATCGAAGAGCAAGGTTGGCATACCGTAGGGCTTGGAAATATAGATGCCGTCCGCGTTATAGGCGACCGACTGATCTACACCCGGCTGCGAGGAATAGTTTCCCAGGCCACGAATGTAGGTCAATAATATGAAGCTGGGCTGAAGGCTGACCCCGGGGACAAGGCCGTTCAGCTGACCCGGATCGACGATATTGCGATCCGCGAGCGCGGTTGTGGAAACTACGCTGACCGATATGTCGACCTTCTGCAAATTCTCGGCTCTTTTTGTACCGGTGACGATAACCTCGGCCAATACGTCCGGTTCTGCACTGGCTTTGTCATTCGACGCTGCGCTTTCTGAAGGTGCAGCGGCCTGTTCTGCATTTGCGGTGCCGCCCAAACAGAACAGGGATAGCATTAATGTGAGAGCCGAAATCGCGAGCGTTTTCGGAACCGGAACCCGTTTTTTACTGGACCCAGACTGGCAAAATCTTGCTGACATCTCAAACTCCCCCTAATCGTGAAATACGGAATGCACTAACGTTAGCGTGCGGTACCGATAATGAAACAAGGCGCCGCGTTGTCTTGCATCCCTGCGAATGGATTTTTGCTTAGGCGCGAAGCCGCACTTGTGGCGACCACGCCACCAACGGGTAATCAGTCGCTAAATCATCGTGGATTCGGCTTTGCGAAACTATCGCTTCCGGATTGAGCAAGTCAGTTTGGCGCCCTTCGGTAAAAGACTACTGGAAGCATTGGTGCGCTATTCGGGGACAGTAATGAAATATCTACACGCCGCGGTAATTTTCATTCGCCGGGAGTGTCGCACAGCGGCAAACCCGTACCGAAGTTTACGGCGATGGGCTGTCGTGACCAATTGAACACACACATTTGGGACACCGACCGCGTTACGGACCGCCGGTATCCTGTAGTCGACGAAGAACGCGGTATCGTCGTGGAATTAGCTCTGTATCACCAGTACATCAAGGGGCCGTGCGCCACCGTCGTTGACTACGGTACCGTATGCCCTCCCGTCACGGCGCAGCCGTATTCGCTGGTGATGGCAGAAGCATTCCGAGTGCGGGCCGGCAAAATCGAAGAGGTTGAGTCGATATTCCACGCCTGTCGGCGGTGCGATTGCGAGGCGTGTGGTGAACTCGACAGTAGGGTATAAACAATGAAAGTTAAGTCATGTGATCTGCTCATTATTGGCAGCGGCGCGGCGGCAATGTCGGCGGCGCTCACCGCGCTCGTTGGCGGACTCAAGGTGCTGATGGTCGAGAAGGAAGCGCACTTTGGCGGCGCCAGCGCGCGATCCGGTGGCTGTATTTGGATGCCGAATCTACCGCGCGCGGCTTTGTCCGGCGGGACCGATAGCCGGGAGGAGGCGATCAAGTTCCTGACCCATGAAGCGGAATCCCGTTACAATGAACGCACTTCGGCCGCCTTTGTGGACAACGGTCCACAAATGGTGGAGTTTGTCGAGAAACACAGCCCGCTCCGATTCCACTGGTTGCCTGGCTTTCCAGATTACCATTGCGACTCGCCTGGTGGCTCAACGACCGGGCGCAACTACTACGCCGCCAACTGGGATGCCGGACCCCTGGGCAAAGAAATTGATCGGCTTTGTCCGCAACTCGCATTCAGTACCTTCATGGGGATGCAGATTGGTGTGAACGAGGTGGGTTACTACATGACGGCCGGCCGTAAGGTCCGCTCGCTGCTCCGAGTCGCAAAATACATGTTGCTACGGGTTCGCGACCAGATTCGCGCCGGTCGAACGCTCCGCCTGGGTGCGGGTAACGCATTGATGGGAGCCTTGGCCCATGGGGCGTTCCGGCGTGGTCTCGAGCTTTGGACCGAGTGTCCGGGTCGAGAGCTCATTCGCGAAGGGGATCGTGTCATCGGCGCGATCGTAGATACTCCAACCGGTCGCATTCGAGTTGAAGCGAGTCGCGGAGTCGTTCTGGCAACCGGCGGCTTTCCGCATGACTCGAAGCGCCGCGCAGAACTGTTCCCCCAAGGCGCCGCCGCGCCCGAGGTTTGGGGAATGATGCCTTATGGCAATTCTGGCGACGGCATACGCCTCGGAGAATCCGTAGGCGGACGATTTAACAGCGATATGAAATTGCCAATTGCGTTGACGCCCATCAATAGGCTTCACGTCGGCGAAGGCGCGCTGGCCACAATGCCGATCTTCTTTAACCGCGGCATGCCTGGCGTAATTGCCGTGACTCGGGACGGGAAGCGATTTGCCAATGAGGGACGTTCTTATCACGACGTCGGAACCAAGCTGCTCGAGAAGACAGCAGGCGATCCCGAAGCCATCGCATGGATCATCTGCGACCATCGTGTCATCCGACGCTATGGGATGGGACGAGCTTTCCCGTTTCCTCTGCCCTATCGTCGTTACGTTAAGAGCGGATATTTGAAGCGCGGACGTACGATTCGCGAACTAGCGATAGCAACGGGCATCGATTCTGACGGGCTAGAGCAATCGGTGGCAAGGTATAATCGCGACGCCGCGAAAGGGAAAGACACCGAATTTAATCGAGGCACCAACGCATTCGATATCGCGAGCGGCGACCCCGAGCACAAGCCGAATCCCTGCATCGGACCGCTTGACCACCCCCCATTCTATGCCATTCGTGTGTTCGCGGGCTGTGTCGGAACTTTCGCCGGTTTGCAGACGAACGAACATGCTCAGGTCGTTGACGCATCGGGACGAGCTATCGAGGGGCTGTATGCAGTCGGAAACGACATGGCGAGCATTACGGGCGGCGACTATATCGCGGGAGGCTGCACGCTGGGCCCCGGCATGACCTTCGGTTATATCGCGGGTCGCCACGCCTCGGGGTTCTCGGAATCCACGCCGCGGTAACTTTCCCTTGGGATTATGAAGTCCAAGTCCTACGACCTCTGGGAGTCGAGACGAAAATTATGAATAGTAAGACCTTGCGAAAGAATGCCTCGCGTAACATGCTGCAGCTCACGGTCGCGGCCTATTTGGCGGGCACCTCCCTTGCGTTGGCTGCAACTGGCGCAGCGAACGTCGACGGTCGACTCATCGGCAACGAATCGAACGGGACTGACTGGCCAAGCTACGGGCGAACCTACAGCGAGAACCATTACTCGCCGCTCGATCAAATCAATGTCAGCGACGTTGATCGGCTCAAGCTAGACTGGACCTATGAACTCGATGCGCGGCAACGAACCGACACACAGCCTCTGGAAGCAGGCGGAGTCGTCTACGCAACCGCCGGCCTCAGCATCATTCAAGCTATTGATGCGACAACAGGGAAGCTACTATGGCGCTACGATCCTGGTGTCGCCGCGGTCGCGGCGCAGAAGCTTCGCCCCTCCTGGGGCGTGCGTGGCCTCGCACTCTGGAAGGGCAAAGTCATTATTGGTACCCAAGACGGGCGTCTGATCGCGCTCGATGCTCAAACGGGACACCTGCTATGGACTACGCAGACCATCGACAAAACTGACGAGTCCACAATCACTGGTGCGCCGCGCGTATTTAATGACAAGGTCGTCATCGGGTTCGGCGGCGCCGAGCGCACTCGTATTCGGGGCTCGGTGGGCTGTTTCGATGCAAACACCGGCAAATTCCTGTGGCGCTTCTTCACGGTACCGGGAGAGCCAGCCAAAGGCTTCGAGAGCGAGGCCATGAAAATGGCGGCAAAGACTTGGTCGGGAGACTGGTGGAAATTCGGCGGCGGCGGCACGGTCTGGAATGCAATGACTTATGACCCCGAGTTGGACCGCCTCTATATCGGAACTGGCAACGGCGGACCATGGAATTGGAGAATACGAAACCCCGATGGCGGCGACGCATTGTTTCTCGCTTCCGTGATCGCGCTCGATGCCAAAACTGGCAATTATATTTGGCATTACCAGCAAAACCCCAATGAAGCGTGGGACTACAACGCTACGATGGACATGGAGATAGATACTCTCGTCATTGGCGGTAAAACACGTAAGGTCTTAATGCAGGCGCCGAAAAACGGATTCTATTTTGTCATTGACCGCGATTCAGGCAAACTCATCTCCGCAGGTAAAATCGGTACGGTTAGTTGGGCATCTGGGTATGACCTCTCGAGCGGACGGCCGATCGAAACTCCCGACATCCGCTATGACAAGAAGCCCGTAGTCATGTGGCCGGGCACATTCGGTACGCACAATTGGCAGCCGATGTCATTCAGCCCAAAGCTAAATCTGGCATTCATTCCGACGATTCATCAGGCTGATGCATTTGCGTCGGAAGGACTCGATCCCCGCCAATGGCAACCGGAATCCAATGCATGGAACACCGGCCTTTCCTGGTCGGTTACGGGCGGCAAGGGCGTTCGTGTGCCTGTAGAAGAATTCTCCAGTTCGCTCCAAGCTTACGATCCCGTAAGCCAGAAGCAGGTCTGGAGCGTATCGAACCCTGGCATTGTCAATGGCGGCACCATGGTGACCGCGGGTGGACTTGTGTTCCAAGGTCTTATCGATGGGTCATTCAACGCCTATGATGCCACCAGCGGGAAAAAGCTGTGGAGCTTTCCGTCTGGTGTCTCTGTGCTCGGTGCGCCAATTAGCTACTCGATAAATGGAAAGCAGTACGTCTCGGTCATGGCCGGCCCTCCAAGTGGCTCGCCGGCAGCGGTCCTGCCACAACAGTCGAAATTTGGTTGGCGATATCGTGATCATCCGCGCCGTCTGTTGACCTTCATGCTGGATGGCCAAGGCGCGTTGCCGCAGGCTCCATCCCCGGGACCGGAACAACCGCTGGTATCGAGTGCACTCAATGTCGATTCTGCGCTCGCAAAGACCGGAGAGGCATCATTCACCAAGCACTGCATGACCTGCCATGGCGTCGGGGCGGTCGCGTCGGGTGCGGCGCCGGATCTGCGCGCATCGTCAATTCCGCTCGACACGGCGGCGTTTTCGCAAATCGTGCATGGCGGTGCTTTACTGTCGCGCGGGATGCCTCGTTTTGATGAGTTGTCGACCTCGGACTTAGAAGCGCTCAGGCATTACATCCGGCAACAGGCAATGAGCCCGTCTTCGAGGGGTATTGCGCAGGGGGCTCCCTGAGACTGTGGACGTGCTCACCCTGGCCTGGGGCGAAGAGGGCGGCGGCACGAAGAAGACAACGGTCGAACGGCACCAACAGCTTGAGGTGCGGTCAAAGTGGCGCCGGTCCCCTATGCCCGAGAAGTGCGCGAGGGGTATCACGAAGGTTGGCGCACGCGCCAGTCCGGATCGCCATGTGGCGATGACGGGGAGACGCATGAACGGATATCGCTGGCTGCTGCCGTTGCTTGCCGCGCTATTCTCGGTACCTCCGGGAACGCAGGCTCACGCGCAAGGGGCGGCGGGGTCCGTCGATAATGCCCTGCTGGGCAACGAAACGGACGGTACGGATTGGCCTGCCTACGGCCGAACCTTCAGCGAGTCGCGCTTCAGTCCTCTGAGACAGATCAACGATTCCAACGTCTCCCGGTTGGGGTTGGCCTGGGCCGTGAATCTTGACGTTCCGAATTCGATCACTGCACCGGTGGAGGCCGGCGGCATCATCTATCTCGCTGCCGGTTACAGCATCGTGCATGCGATCCGGGCCACGGACGGGCACTTGTTGTGGCGCTACGATCCGAAAGTGCCCGAAGCAGGCTCTGGAACGACAAGGTCTACGTTGGAACACAGGACGGGCGATTGCTGGCGTTGGCTCAAGGGACCGGCAAACTGATTTGGAGCGTGCAGACCCTGGACCCTGCCAATGGGGCGTTCATATCCGGAGCGCCGCGGGTATTCAATGGCAAGGTCGTGATCGGCAACGCGGGAGGAGATTTCTCGCCGCTTCGGGGCTACGTCACCGCATACGACGCCGAGACCGGCAGACAGATCTGGCGCTTCTACCTGGTGCCGGGAAAGCCAGGCACCAAGGACGGCGCGGCATCGGATGAGATCATGGATCGCGCTGCGAAGACGTGGACGGGGGAGTGGTGGAAGTTCGGCGGCGGCGGCAACGTCTGGAATGTATGTTTGGCATTACCAGACCACGCCCGGCGATGCGTGGGACTATGACTCGGCCACAGACATGACGCTCGCCACCTTGAACATCCAGGGACATCCGCGACGGATGATGCTGCATGCCGCAAAGAACGGCTTCTTTTATGTGATCGACCGGGAAGACGGCCGGCTGATCTCAGCGCAGAAATTGGGAAAGGTTACCTGGGCTGAAAGGGTGGATCTGACCACCGGGCGTCCGGTGGAAACTCCCGGCGCGCGCTATCAGGACAAGGACGTGCTGCTGTGGCCCAGCTTCCAGGCGGTGCATCATTGGACGCCGCAATCATTCAGCCCGCCGACGGGACTGGTGTATGTGCCCACCGTGGAAATGCCCTCCCCGTTTGGGGACGAGGGAGTCGACAAGAACAATTGGAAGCCTAAGCTATTCACGCCGGAGTTTGCGGGCTTCACGCCCGGTGGTGCGGATGTTCCAAAGGATGCCGGCAAGAGCATTCTCAAGGCGTGGGATCCGATTGCTCAGAAGGAAGTCTGGTCGATCGAAACTCCAGGCATATCCGAAGGAGGGACTCTGGCCACTGCCGGAAACCTGGTCATCCAAGGGCGCGCCGACGGTCATCTGCATGCTTACTCGGCTGACCATGGAAAGGATCTTTGGTCGTTCAATGCCGGAGTAGCGGTCACGGGGGTGCCGATCACCTACAGCGCAAATGGGCGTCAGTATGTGACCATCACGTCAGGCCCGCTGAATGGAGCGACAGCCGCGTTCGGATCCGTTTCGGCGCGCTGGGGTTGGGAATCGCGCGGTCACCCAAGGCGCCTGCTGACGTTTACACTGGATGGAAGGGCTCGCCTGCCGATGGCCCCGTCGCCTTCCTTTGCAGAGCCACTCGTGGCGCCGGAATTCAAGATCGACCCTGCAAAGGCCGAGGCGGGCTCGCACGAGTATGCGCGCTGCGTGTTGTGTCACGGCACTGCGGTGGTTGCAGGCGGAAACGCACCTGATCTGCGTGCCTCGCCGGTCCCCTTGTCGGCGGCGGGATTTGCAGCGATCGTGCGCGACGGCGCTCTGGTCAGCCGGGGGATGCCCCGATTTGCGGAGCTCAGCGACGCGCAACTCGATTCGCTGCGGCACTTCGTGAGAGCCAAGGCGCGTGAATCGCTGGGACCGCGAGCGCCATAAGTGATAGGAAAGGACCCGAAATCGATCATCGATCACTGTGTCATGAGCGTAGGCCACTGGCTGGCGGTTCTCATCACCGTGGGGCTCAACGCGATGGACGGTTTCGACGTCCTGTCGATCACATTCGCGTTGCCCGGGCTCCCTTCAATCAACGCAGCCGCCGCGGAATTATCCAGCCAGCGCTGGCGGAGTCTGGCCGTGTCGCCGATGCTGATCGGTTATCCGATCGGCGGAGTGATCGCGGCACGGTAGGCGAAGCGTATGTCGATCAAAATCAGGATTACTACGAACGACAGCATAAAAACGGGTCCTGAAGAATCTGAGAAAGAAAGCGCTCGAGATGGGCTTGTCACTCAGACCAGTCGCAGTGTCAGCATGAAATCTTCGTTTGAAATCATATATTTAAGTTTTATTTCATAGGAGCATAGGAGCATAGGAGAAAAGAAATGCGCGTTTCAAGAATCTTTCTGACGGCTGTCATCTCGGGTATTTCGTGCATGGCTATTGCGAGAGAAGCAGGGGAGCCGGTTGTGGTAATGCAAGCAACGCTCTCGGACTTTGGTGCTTTGCGCGCGATGAATACCGCGAGCGCGGAAGCAAGAAAGCGCGGCCTTAAGGTAAGTATTGCCGTTGTCGATGCCGACGGGCACCTTCTTGCGTTCGAGCGAGTCGGCAATGCATTTCACGCGACTATCGAAAATGCTATCGTCAAGGCAAGCACCGCTGCGCAACTCGGGGCAGTATCGGCCGTGTTACAGAAAGAGGTTGATGGCGGCAAGTTTTCTTATTTGGCAATCTTGGGGTTAACTCCATTACAAGGTGGCGTCCCGATCATGTTTTCCGGCAAAGTAGTGGGCGGAATCGCGAGCAGCGGCGCTGCGCCTGAGATGGACGAACTCATCGCCTCTGTTGGCGCGAAGGGCCTGCACGACTAGAACCGATCTCAAAATCGCGAAGGCGGCGGCGCAATGGCTCAACCGGCTTGAGTCTTAAGGAGTTACGCAACATGCGATTGAGGCTCACTGGGAAAGCTTCTCAATGTCGAGCGCGACGCGCTGGACGACCCGCTCACAGAAAATTATTTGGCCAGATCATCGTGCGCCACATATGGGCCGAAGGCGAATCATCGAAGCCAAGTCCCTCCTTCGGCTGCCTGAATTGGCGTCCGATAATGTCCGTGAACTCTTCGGGATCCACCGCCCAATTTTCCTGAAAAGCGTAGATGTCGTAGATCGTGACGAGTCTGGACGTCATGTACCATTGGTGACCACGCGCCTCCTGGTGCGCCCTGCAGATATATTCCGGCGGCTTGTAGTCCGGGCCAAAAAACTGGTTGTACGCATCCGGATACTTGAAGCCAGCCGCCTCGTCCGCGAAATAGCGAAGGGCTTGGTGATATTTGACCGCCCATGCGACTTCTTCGCTGACGTACGGGGCGATCAATTGAGCACTCCAATAGCCGTGGTCTGTGCGGATGAGGGCGCCATTGGAAATGTCGTGAAGCAAACAGGCCATCACGACCTTTTCGTCCTGACCGGCATCGAGCGCCGTCTTGGCACTCTGCAGCAAATGTCGGAAGGCGATGTCCGAAAACCGCAGCCGAAAGAAATCCAGCAGTTTTGGCGTTTTCGGCATCCGCGGAAGCCTTGGATTGGAGCCCATCATGAAAACCGTCTCGGAATCCAACTGGGCCAGCATCGATTTTTCCGGATTGGCCGCTCCCGTGCCCAGCAGAGCTATCGGTTGGGGCAGGATCATACGCTCGCGTCCCGACTGCGGCGGGTCCTCATCATCGATGTGTGTTGGCATGATTCAAACATTCTAGCGGCTTTCCAAGCGCCAATCACTGACCTCCGGGCGCGTGATCGTCCGACAGCGCCGCAATGAGGATTGAGAGCCAAATCGGACGACGGAGCTTGCGAACAAGAACTTTCACAAATACAAAATCCGTTCTCGAATTGCGAAGGAGCCGCGGCCGTCGTGGTGCTTCAGTCAGACCCACCGTCCTTCAGTGGCATCGGGACCGTCAGGGGTCGCTGGTACGACAGGTCCTGCCGGTCGCGACGCGCCGGGATCTCTTCCCAGGAGTCGCCCAACCAGCGCGAACGAGACAGGTCATAGCAGCAGTCCATGATTTCGACCCGCTTTGAAATCGCCCACTTTCCGTTCCGACGCTCGAGTTCATCGATGTAGCGGGCCGCACCCGCACCAATCTTCTCACCATCCTCCAATGTCGTGAAAAATACGCAATAGCTCTCTGCGTTGGCTCTGTCGCCGTCGATTTGGCAGTTGTGCGTCGTAACGCTGTGATGGCACATGGGGAAGACACGGACGAGGTCGATCGCCCACGGTACGAAAGCCGCCCTGTCGCCGACAAAGGGGCCGTGCCTGTCGACGACATCGGGGTGGTATACGCTCGTCAACAGGTCGGCATCGAGTCGGTCGAGACCTCGGCAGTAACCACTGATGCAGTCCAAGATATCCAATCGATCGCGCAGATAACGGACCTCACGCGCCAATGACTTCAGATCGTTCTCTTCCTCGTACATTGTTTTCTCCTGGTGGCAGTCAAGAATGGCTTACGGAGCACGAAGCCAGCCGCGGCTTCGAACTTGTACAGTCACGAAGTCGCCGCCCGAAAGTCGCGGCAATAGGCGCCGCGAAACACAAGCACGGCGGCACTGCCAATGAACGTAGCCAACGCAACGGTCGCCGCTATCGCCGGGCCGAGCATGAGTTCGCTATGAAATATTTTGTCGCACAGGAGTCCGGGCAGCAGTGCCCCGACGCTCAAACCGACCAAATTCAGCACGATGATGGCCATCGAGGACACTGTGCCCCGCACTTCGTTAGGGTAGATCATCTGGATCGATGCGAACAACGTGCCGATAGGAAGCGACATGCAAAAGACGGCGGGGACCAGCAATGTCATCGTCATTCCGATCGAGGGCGCCAACATGGCCGGTACGAGGGTCATGAACACCCCCACATAGCCGACCAGCCCAACGCGTAGCGGCGCATCGGCAGCACCACGGCGCAGCCAATGATCGGCCAGCCGACCGCCGCAAATCAGGCCGAGACAGCCGACCACGATATTGAGAGAGCCTAAAAACAGTCCAATCTGGCTCTTGGGCCAATGATGGACTCTCTCGATAAATGCCGGACACCAGCTCGAGAAGGCATAGTTACTCATGGCCTGGGTAGCCAAGATGATGCAGATGCCCAGCGTCGATCGCCATCGCAGGCGAATTTCGACCACGGTTCTGGAAAGCCCCACATTTTGCGGGGCTAGCTGATTCCCGGAGGCGCGCGAGCGGGGAGGTTCCCGGATGGTGCTGACCAATAACGCGATGAAAATGCCGGGAGCGCCGACCAACAGGAACGTCAGCTGCCACGCTGCCATCCGACCCAAAATCGGGACATCGAGGGGCGGCACATGGGTCACCGTCTGCACGATGAGGCCGCCCAGGACCAGCGCGAGTCCGGCGCCGACCTGCACGCCCATCGAATACACGCTGAGGGCGGAGCTCAACCGGTCTCGCGGAAAACTGTCGGCAATGAGAGAAAACGCCGCCGGTGCGAGCGTTGCCTCGCCAACCCCGACCCCCATGCGGGCCAGGATGAGCGTGGTGAAACTTCTCGCGATACAGCCGAGACTGGTCATGAGACTCCACGCGGTTACCCCCAGCACGATCAGGCGACGTCGGTTGACTCTGTCTGCGGCCAGGCCGAAGGGAATTCCGAGAATGGAATAGAACATTGCAAAGGCGAAACCTTGCAGCAATCCGATCTGGGTATCGGTCAGATGCAGATCGTGTTTGAGGGGGGTTACCAAGAACGCAATCACTAGACGGTCGACGAACGAAAATGTGTAGCAAACCATGAGGACGAAGACCGAATACCACGCCGCCACGCGAGTCGGGTAGCCGGGGTCGCTTGGATTTTCGTTCACGGTGGCGGGCTTCCTTGATTGGCTCATCGGGCGATGGCCGCTGCCGCCTGTGCGAGCGAAACGGTGCCTGTCAATGCCATTGCCGCGTGGAGCTCGCTTCGCAGGGTATCCAGCAAGCACGTTACGCCACGCTCGCCGCCGGCGGCGAGCGCCAAGGCCCATGCGCGTCCCAATAAGACGCCGTGTGCGCCAGAGCCCAACATCTTCAGCACGTCAAGCCCGCTGCGAACGCCCCCATCGACGAGAATCGTGGTCGTCTCTCGAGTCAGCTCCGCAATCGCGGGCAGTGCGTCGACGGTGGCATCCACCCCGTCCAATTGCCTGCCTCCATGGTTGGAAACGACGATTCCATCGGCGCCGATCTTCGCTGCGGCACTGGCATCCGCCGGGTCGAGGAGGCCTTTGATGATGAAGGGTCCCTTCCATTGTTCGCGAAAAACGGGGCCCAACACGATCGGCATGGCAATGCGTTGCCCAAACAAGGTGGTGGACATGTCAATTCGAGCGACATCGTGCAATACGCGTTGCTTCAGCTTCACGGCTTGCAGCCGCGTCCGGTTCGCAGCCGCCGTAATCTCATCGAAGGAGCCGCCTGCAATATATTCGTACAGAAAATGCGGCAAGTTCGCGCGGGCCCGCCTGGCGAAATCCTCCGAGGACAGAATTCGCACGGCAGCCCTTAGTAAACGACGCCTGCAACCGCCGCATCGAAGGGGATGCATTCGTTGGTTCGACCCGCTTTGACCTTGGCCAGCCATTGCGGATCGGCCAGAATAACGCGGCCAATGCCCACCAAATCGAATTCACCGCGGTGGAATCGCTCGACCAATTGTGTGAGCGGGGCAGGCGCCGCGGACTCTCCATCGAAGGAGGCGAAGACGTCCCGATTGAGGCCGACGGAACCCACCGTCATGGTCTTGGTTCCGGTCAGTTTTTTGACCCAGCCCGCCAAATTCAGATCGGAATCGGCGAATTCGGGCTCCCAAAAGCGGCGTTGAGAACAATTGAAGAAATCGACTCCCGCTCGGGCGAACGGTCCCACCCAGCGTTCCAGTTCGTCCGGCGATGCCGCCAGTCGGGCGGTATAGTCTTGTTCCTTCCACTGCGAGATGCGCATCGATATGGGCATGTCGGATCCGACGGCTTTACGTATCGCGCGATAAACCTCCAAGCCGAAGGTCAATCGGTCTTCCAGCCGCGGACCGCCCCATCGATCGGACCGCTGGTTGGTGACCGACCAAAAAAATTGATCGATCAGAAAGCCATGGGCGGAATGGATGTCGACGGCATCGAAGCCAATGTCCTTGGCCGCCGCCGCCGCTTTTCCATAGCAGGCGATGATGTCGGCGATCCCCTCTTCCGTGAGGGCATCGCCCACGACCAAGCCGGGTCCGCCGAGCCCGGAAGGACTCGCCAATGGTGCAGGCTTCCACCAAGGTTCGCGATTGAAATGTCCGCCGGCGTGCCACAACTGAAGCGAAAGCAAGCCGCCGATCGCATGAACGTCCCGCACCATGTCGCGCCAGGCGGGATAGCAGACGGGTCGAATATCTGCGAGGAGGGGAGAGTTGTTGGCGGCCGGGTGGTCGATGGCAGCCCCTCCGGTCATCATCATGCCGACGCCCTCTTCTGCGCGTCGACAGTGATACGATCGAAGTTCCGGAGTGGGCATTCGTTCCGGACACGCGTATCGCGACATCGGCGCCATGATAAAGCGATTTTTCAACTTGAGGCCGGCGATGGTGACCGGCTCAAAGAGGGCCTGTAAATCCTCTGCGTATGACATGACATTACCTACCGATTGATTCCGGCCACGGGTGATTGGCTACCGCGTCCTCATTGATGTCCGCCCCCCACCCAAGGCCCGGGGGTAGCCTGAACACCCCTTTTTCGATGGAAGGTGCCTGAGTCAATAAACTGTATTTCCAGGGTACATCGTCGGTCTCGATCTCCATGATTTCAAAATTGGGGACGCAAGCGCCGAACTGCGCCGCCATGAGATCGGCGAGTGGACCATAGAAGTTATGCGGGGCAACGTTAAGTTCGTGGCGCTCCGCCGAATTTGCTATGCGCACGGCTTCCGCAAAGCCATTCCAGGGTACATCGATGATGACAAAATCGACCGCGCGAGAATCGAGGTACGGGGCATATCCGCGCCGCCCGTAGAGTGTCTCGAGCGATGCGATCGGTACGGGGGAGGCGGTTCGGACGGCCGACAGCGACTGCGCGTCATGAATGTCGAATTCCAACCATTTCAAGTCGAAACGTCGCAGACGCCGGGCCAGACGAATGGCGGACTCGGCGGAAAATCCAAAATTGATATCGAGCATCAACGCGGCCTTACCGTTGAGACCTTCGACGAATGCCGCTACTTGATCTTCGATGGCGGTTGCGATCACGGGTGACAGCCTTCGTGCGTGATCCAGCCCCGCCCGTACGAAACCGGGATTCAGAAGGGCCGCCTTTTCACCGTGGAAATCGATGGGATTGATTTTCGCGGCCGCAAACCCACGCGCACCCACCTCTGCACCCAGTCGCTTCATGTCATCCAGCGAGGCCAATGGCGGCAGCTTCAGTACCCGAGCGAAGAGATCGGGATGACGTACGCGGAAACTACCGCAGTGCGACCAGTATAGGTCCAGGCTTTCGCGAATCGGGCCGCCAAAAAGTCGGTGCACCGGGATGCCGGCGCATTTGGCGGCAAGGTCGATGCAAGCATTCTCGATCGCGGCAATGGCTTGATGGTTCAAGCCGGCCGGCGCAAATCGAGCGTTGGCGTGAAGCTCCGCGCTGAGCAATGCAAATGCGCGAGGGTCACGCCCGAGGAGGGTATTGGCAATTGCCTGGATCATCGCTGGCAATTCGGGTGCCCAGGGTCCGCGGCTATATTCGGACCAGCCGATGAGACCTTCATCGGTGGTGAGCTTCAGAAAGCTGAAGGGTCGCCAGCCGCCGTTTGCGTGAAGACTTTCTGCCGCGATGATCCGCATTCACGAAGCCTCCTGTGCTGCCCCGCGAAACCGGTGCGTGGACACGTGATTGAGCAATGGCATCTGCCGCACGAAACGGCCGACGTTGTGCTTGACGAGCTCTGCCAAGTATTCCCGATCATGGGTCGATTGGCCTGCCGCCGCGATGTGGGGTGTTACGAGCAAGTTCGGAACGGTCCACAAAGGGTGATCCGGAGGCAATGGCTCTGGGTCCGTCACATCGAGCGCCGCTCGTAAATGTCCTGACTCGAGGGCCCGCATCAACGCCCCCTGATCAACGATCGCGCCGCGCGATAGATTGATCAGTGCAGCTAGTTTTTGCATCCGACTCAGCCGCGTGGCGTTGAAGAAGCCGCGGGTATCCGGGTTCAGCGGGAGGCAGATCACCACAAAATCTGCCGTGGGGAGTACCGTTTCTATGTTTCCCAAGGCGCAGGTGGCCTCCGCGAGGGTCTCGGGAGTCCCATTCCGATTGACGGCAATCACCTTCATACCCATTGCGCGGGCCAATGTGGCCAGGGCTCGACCCATATGGCCGAAGCCGACGATCGCTAGTGTTGCGCCGGCGAGGCCGCGGACTCGCTGGGCTACTTGATAGTCCCAACGTCCGACCCGTTGATTATCAAGAGTTTCCATTGCCGAGCGGGCCAAGGCAAGCATCAGGTAGAGGCCATGTTCGGCAACCGCACGGGATCCCACTCCCGGCGAATATGTCAGCACGACATCAAGGGCAACGCCAATCGAGACGACGTTGTCGTAGCCCGCACTCGTCAAGTGAATCCAACGCAATGAAGGGGCATTCTTCGGCACCAGTTCGAGCGCCAATTGGGCTGAGAATCTCGGGCTGGGAAGGATCAGGGCGTCCGAGTCACGCAGCAAGGGCAAGAGGGCGGGTAAGGTCGACACACTGCGCAATACAATATCCGGTTCGTTCTCAAGCATACGGTCGATATCGGCATCCTGTTCCGATGACCAATGCAGCACCTTCACGGGCACGGCCATCGTTGCTCCAGGTTCACCACAGACCGCGAAGCCTCAAGGTCGGCAACGCGGTAAAAATCGACTCCACTTCCTCGATTTTGCCCGCCCGTACTTTGAAGGCTTCTGCTGCAACCAAGGTGTAGGGTTGGACGCGGGTGGGCGGGCAGATCAAACCGACGTCTACCACGTCCGCGCACGATGCCTTGAGGTATTGGTTGTACATGATAAAGCCGATGGCGATGCCGCGTTCCTCATCGACGACCGGGTAGCGTCGATCGGTCACCCGATCCGTGTCCCATATGTGCGTATTGAATTGGTCCCGGCACCCCATGGCTTGAAAGTTGGGCGAGGGCTGGCCGGTAGGCGACACGCCGGGCGAATGATAATCGGCGTTATGAATCAGCTGCACCCCATTCTCCACTTTGATACAGGCATCTCCGAATGGCACGATGTCGCCATTGCCGCGTTCTATTCCCTCATAATGAAGATCGGCGGACCAGATGAGCTGCGATCGGTCGCGGCGCTCCGACGGCAACAAAGCGGTCGAAAAAGCAGATCGGGCGGTTCGCAATTTGCCGGCGCCTTGACTAAGGTCATAGCTTCCGGCATTCGACGCTCCCTCCGGGACGATGGTTTCAATCTCCGTAATTTGGCGATTCTGGATGCGCAACCGCAACGCCAGCATCGACCAACCGCGGGGCGATCGAATGTTGCCCATGAACGCGACCTGGGAGTTGGCGACATCTGAGGCGAATATGCGGTAGGTTCCAATCTCGGTGGCGGTCAGCCACAGACCCGACCCTACCTTGGCCAGATCCGCATTTTCCGTGTATTTGACGCCGGGCGCGAGCGGCAGCTGCGACGAATCATGGCTCACCAGAGCGGCGAGGTAGCGGTTCGCGAATGCTTCGAGGCAGCCCCTATCGCAGGACGATGACGGCGAAGTGGCTGCCGATGCATGAAGCACTGGAAGGTGCAGCAGCAAGAATGTCGCGGCACTCAGGGAAGATTTCATCATCACCCCGTTTGGATGTCGGCTCGAGCCGCTATTGTCGCGCGAAATTGACCGCCTCAACTTTCGTAAGACGGAAGCGATATCTTGCGCATAGCCGAACAGGCGCTAGCGATAGGTATTATTACTCCTATGATCGCCGCGGAGCCATCTCCGCAGTTCTCGATGTGCCTCGGCCCGCTTGCTTTCGGTGGCTTTTAATGCGGTCGGGTGATCGTTGGTGAATTCCACGATCATGCCATTCGGATCGGTGACGTACAATGAGCGGCAATAGCCGTGCTCAAGAACGTATTTGTCCGGCTCTTTATAGCCGGCTTTCGTCAGACGTTCATCGATTTGGCTTTGCGTGACTTCGTCGACGTTCAAAGCAATGTGATGAAAAGGGGACGCCGGCATTGGCGGGCCGAATAGAGCCTGATCACGCGGGTTTTCGAATTGAAAAAAAGCAAGGGCGCTGCCGTCAGCGAGTCCGAAGAAGCAATGGCAATATGTTCGCACGAAGCCGAACAACTCGTCCGATTCACACCAAGTGGCGACCAGCGGCAGGCCGAGGAGGTCCTCGTAGAAGCGGCGCGTCTCTTCCAAATTGCGAGCCACATAGGCGGTGTGGTGAAGGCGGCTCGGCAGTCCAATGGTGGCCGACATGGTCTATGCCTCTCAAGATGCGTGTGGTGGTGCCGCGGGCCAGCGCGTGGATTCGAGCAGCGCGGACCTGATGAAATTTCCGTGTTCGTTCAATCGTGGCGGCGGCGCAATGACATCGGCCCGCTGCCCGTCGAATTGCAAGGGAGGGCGAACGGCGAATTGGGCGCCCTCAACAGCATGAGTGGGAACAATCAGGCCCAAATGACGAACCTGCGGATCTTCCAAAACATCGTCAATTCGATTTATCGGCGCGAAGGGCACATCATGCTGTTCGAGGCGCGCGCAGAGCACCTCGAGCGAGTGCCTCGAGAATAGCGAGTCCAGCTCCTTGCCCAATTCTTCATAATGATCGATGCGTGCCAGGCGGCTAGCGAAGCGCTCGTCCGACATCAGCCATTCCTCGCCGATGGCAGTCGTCAGATTCTGCCAAAACTTCTCTATGGACGATAAGTGAATCGCAATATGCCGCTGATCGGCCGTCCTCAAGATATAGGCTTGAGCGAGCCGGGGTCGATCGCTTGACTGGGGAGTGACGCCGAGCGCGAAATAGGCGGCAAAAGGTTCGATGGCGAAGTGAGCCATGGCCTCCAACATGGAGACTTCGACGTGCCGGCCGACGTTGGTTCGGCTTCTCTCGACCAGCGCCCCCAGCACGCCATACGCGGCGTATATCCCCGTGATCGCGTCGGCAAGTGCCGGACCCAAAAACCGAGGTCTATCATGGTCGACGATGACACTCAAGAATCCGCTTACTGCCTGCGCGACCGAATCGTACGCGGGTCGATCGGCATAGGGACCATTAGCGCCGAAGCCGCTGATCGAGCAATAGACCAGTCGAGGATTGATCTTTTGTAGGTGAGCAGCGCCTGCCCCGAGTCGGCTTGCGGTACCCGGCCGAAAGTTTTGGATGTAGACGTCCGCTTCCACCGCCAACTGGTTGAACACGACACCATCCGCCTCGTCCTTGAGGTCCAACGCGATACTGCGCTTGTTGCGATTGTAAGCCTGAAAATGCGGCGAGAAGTTACCGCCATGATAGGCGCGATAGGGATCGCCGTCCCGACTCTCAACTTTGATGACATCCGCCCCCAAATCCGCGAGCATCAAGCCGGCGCAAGGCCCGGTGATGAACGTGCCTTGCTCGATGACGCGAATGCCACTCAATACTTGTTGCATGATCTTCCCGTTGCCTTATCTGTCATCGGCCCGAAAGCCATCAGGAACGGGTCCTTCATACGTCACCGCTCGGGCGGCCGCATGCGAAAGCACAAAGCCCACGGGCCGCAATTGCTCTTCGAGCAAATGACCTATGAGTCCCGCCGTACGAGCCAGAATGGGGATACCCTTCAACGCGAGAATTGGAAAACCCGCATCCAACAGCACCGCTGGTATGGCTCCCGATACATTCAACACCAACGGTTTACCGATGATCTCCGGCAACAGTCGCTGGACGATCAGGGCAATCTCGATGTGCGCACCGTCGTTCGCTTCTTCGCGCGCAATCTCCAACAGTTTGGAGGCGCGAGGATCCTCACCCTTGTGCAGGGGATGCCCATATCCTGCAATCGCCTTGCGCTCCTCACGGCTTGCCATGAGCGCTTCCCGCGCTGCGGATTCGTAGTCGCCGTCCCTCTCATCTGCGCGGGTTTTGATCGCCGCGAACAAACGACCGGCGTTTTCGGCCGCTCCCAAAATGACGGAGCCGCAGCCGAGAATCCCGGCGGCCACGGCACCCTGAAAAGCTTCCGGCGCAGCGGCGAGGGTCATGCGGCTTGCCTGGACGCTCGGCACGAGGCCATGCTCGGCAATCGCAACCAACGTTGCATCGAGCATGCGGCGCTGGGCGGAGGAGGGAGGTTGGCCCGTGATCAGAAGCCAGATGTAATCAGTGAATCCATAGTGTCCGACCAATTCCTGACACAGGTCCCGCCCACGCACGATGATCGCTTCTGCATTTGCGGTTGAGATGGATGTGGTCGTGTGGGACTGTCTTCCGATTTTCATAGTATTTCGTATACCGAAAAAGTTTTCGATTAGCGAATATTTTGCCGTGACGTACGTTCGGTGTCAAGCCCTGCGTCTGCGAATCGCTTGTCTCTGCTTCGCATATCGCAATACACTGAGGCCATGAGCGGATCCTCCGACGATGCGGTTCGCCGTGAAGTGATGGGCGGGCTTGCCAAAGGGTTGGAGGTCATCCGGTTTCTCTCGGCAGCGGGCGTCCATGACTCTGAGTGAAATAGCAGCAGTAGCGGGTTGTGCCTGCCGCGACTGCGCGCCGCTGCCTACGTACCCTCGAAGAACTCGGCTATATGACGCGTAACGAATTGGCGTATGGCTTGGTGGCCGTAGCGGTGCCTGTGCTAGGCCGCGACAGTCGTATCGTGGTCGCGCTCAACAGTTCCGGCCATTCGAAACGCATGGGAAAGTCCAAGCTTGTCAGAGAACCCGTGCCAATACTTCAAGCGGTCAGCCGCAAGATTTTCCACGAAATCGCGCGGATCTCGGGCTTGGGGTTTGGCTCAGGGCTCTAGGCGCCGAATGTCGTCGCGGAGTTTCGTCTCGGTTCCCGGCGCTTCGCTGCGTTATCGTGAGGCGGGAGCGGGAACTCCGATTGTATTGCTGCACGGCTGGGCGCTGGATAGCCGGATGTGGGATCTGCTGGTGCCAGAGTTGGAACAGGATTTTCGTGTCATCCGCTACGATCGCCGGGGATTCGGTGAGTCATCTGGATTCCCCTCTTTGGTCGATGATGTTGCCGATCTTCGCGCCGTGCTGGATCTGGTACAGGCGTCTCCCGTTTTGTTATTGGGGATGTCGCAAGCAACACGCATCGCGTTAGAGGCCGCAGCGCTTGCGCTGCCCGATCGGGTCAGGGGACTCATTTTCGACGGCGCCCCGCCCGAATTGGCCGTTGAGACGGCGGTCAGCGACATCGATCTCCGCCATTTTCGCGACCTCGTTGCCCGTCGCGGTGTCGGCGCCTTTCGGCAGGAGTGGGAACGGCATCCCTGCATGCGGTTGTACCGTGCCGGCGATGCTGAACGGACGCTATTGCGGGAAATCCTAGCCACCACGTCCGCGTTGGATTTGGTCCACACATCCAGCCCGACATCAGGACTATCGAACTCCGCCGAAGCGTTGGGAAAGATCATTGCGCCGGTCCTTTTGCTCAACGGTGAACATGATTCGTGGAACCGGCAGCAGTCTTCGATCCAAATTTCGAATGCCTTAAAATCGCCTTACAAGCGACTCGTCATCAAGGGCGCGGGACATCTGGCGGCAATCGATTGTCCGCACGAATATTCTGCGAGCATTAAGAGCTTCGCCGCCTCGTTGGGTCGCTGTCATACTGTCCTCGACGGCGGAAACCCTGTCGTTGTTTAGTCGCCAGTGGCGTTGGGAGGGGCGCGAGCCGCTGCGTCTCGAACCAGATACATTCACGTGGTATTCGCCGCGGACGGGCAATGCCCTCCGCATACCTGCGCAGCATTCGTTTGGCCGCGTGTGCGCGATTGCTTCGCGACCCCGCCTGTCGGGATCGCAGTATTACGCAGGTTTCTTTCGATTGCGGCTTCAATAGCTCTGCGCATTTCTCGACCGAATTCCGCCGCATGTATGGCCTGACGCCACGGGACTATCGGCGCACCGCAGCGGACGTCTAGCGCAGAACTGGTTTGTCTTCATTGGCGCGATGAATCAGGTAGGCGCGGATTTGTTCAAGGTCTCGCTGGGATATTTCGTCCTTGAAGGCCACCATGCCGTTTGCCTGAAGCGCGCCCTGACGTACGATAACATCCATGGCTCTGCCGTCTTTGATGACGTTTGAGTAGCGCAGGTCCGGCAAGATGCCGGAGCCTGTGGCTGCGTCACCGTGGCAGGTGGAACAGAATGTGTGATAGAGCCGCTTGCCGGCTGCGACGGTGTTGGGCGTCGCCGTCTCCGGTGGCGGATCGAGTACTGGCAAAGCAGCCACCGGCAGCGGGGGTAAGCTCGCGGTGCCGCCGAGTCGGTACGCGAGAATGCGAGGCAAGTTCGCGGGGGCGTGAGATTTGAGTGCGAGTTCGCCCGCGGACAGCGCGAATGCTCCGCCGAAGCCCACTTCGACAACCACATATTGTTCGCCGTCGACTTCGTAGCTGATCGGTGCCGCGACTACACCGGTCTGGGTGTTGGCAGACCACACCCGTTCGCCGGTATCCGCGCGGTAGGCCACGAATTCCCCCATGGCGGTGCCCTCGAACACCAGATTGCCCGCCGTCGACACGACACCGCCGTTGGTTGGGTGGCCCAATTCGACACGCCATACTTCTTTATTCGTGGCTGGATTCCATGCAACGAGCCGTCCCTTGAGTCCGGCGATGACCTGGGCTTTAATCTTCGGGTCCTGCGGCAAACTTCCGGCTGTCAGATCCAAGCCGACGTTCCAGGCGAGCGCATGGTATTTGGGATTCTTGTCGGGAAAGTAAGGAAAGGAACTGTCCGTCACCGGAAAATAGACCAGCTTGGTGAGCGGGCTGAATGACATGGGTTGCCAGGTATGTCCGCCGCCGGGTCCGGGAAATGAAACAAAGGGCTGTCCCGACTCGCTGTAATTGGCGCCTTTTTCCACCACGGGGCGCCCCGTCGCTTTGTCGATGGTCTTCGCCCAAGTGGTGGTGGTGAAGGGATCGGCCGCTAGTAACTCGCCGGTAGCGCGATCGAGGACATAGAAGAATCCGTTCTTCGGCGCATGCATGATGACGGCACGCATTACGTCCCCGATGGCTAAATCGGCGAGCATTAGCGGCGCGCATGAATCGAAATCCCATTCGTCGTGCGGCGTCTCCTGGTAGTGCCACACATATTCGCCCGTATCGGCCTTCAAGGCCACGATGGACGTTAAATACAGGCTGTCGCCGCCAATACCCGCGTGAGTCCAGGGGGTACCGTTGCCGGTGCCGATGTACACGAAGTCGAGCGTCGGGTCATAGACGATCGTATCCCACACGGGTCCGCCGCCGCCCAGCTTCCACCAGTCGCCGGCCCAAGTCTTGGCTGCTCGCTTCATTGCCGTGTTCTCAAAGGGCTGCGAGGGATCGCCAGGTACCGTGTAAAAGCGCCATTTTTGGCTCCCGGTGTCGGCGTCATATGCGGTGATATAGCCGCGAATGCCGCTCTCCGCTCCGCCATTGCCGATCAGCACCATGCCTTTGACGACACGCGGGGCTCCGCTGATGGTATAGCGCTGACCTTCGGGCACGGTCATCACTTCCCAGACAAGCTTGCCGGTTTGTGCATCGAGGGCGATCAATCGGCCGTCCAACGTTCCCGAGTAGATCCTTCCCCGCCATGCCGCGACGCCGCGATTGACGACATCACAACAGGCATTGACTGCCACTTTGCCCGGCACCTTGGGGTCGTACGTCCATATGAGCGCGCCCGTTTTTGCGTTGAGCGCAAACACCTTGCTCCACGCGCCCGTTACATACATCACGCCATCAATGACCAAGGGCGTGGATTCCTGCCCCCGGTGCGCGGTGTCCAAATCAAAAGACCACGCCAACCCCAGTTGCCGAACATTGCCGACATCGATCTGCTTCAACGGGCTAAAGTGCTGCTCGCTGTAGGTGCGGCCGGTACTCATCCAATTGCCGGGCTCCTGGTCGGCGGCGATCAATCGTTCGCCATCCACGGTAGCCACAGATCGATCGGCGGGGCGCGCATGCGCCGCCGACGGCGCCTGCGTAGGGCCGCATGCCGCAAACATCGTGAAGCACAGGAAGCCGACTGTTCGCGTGATCATCCGACCGGCTCGCATCGGAAACTCAAGGGCCTTTGGGCGCCGCCGACCCGCTGGTGGCGCCATTGGCTTCCCGCCGGATATAGTGCTGAAGGGCTAGCAGACCGGCATTGCTGATCTCGCCGAATGCCGGCATGCCTTTCTCAAGCAGCACGCCATCGTGGACTATACTCGAGAACGCAGCGGCATCGAGCGGAATCGTCGACGCTCGAAGGTCCGGCGCGCCGCCCGAGGCGACGGCGCCAACCCCGTGGCACGCCATGCAGCCATTCACGAACTCCGTCTCTCCCTTCACCGCCAATGCAGTATCGACCTTGAAATTGTCGTCCTTTAGAGGCTGCGTGATTCTGGGCGGCGCGGTCTGCGGCATCGTAGCGGTGCCATCGAGTGAGAAGGCTAGGAGGCGGCGCGGGTGCTCGCGGTACTGCCAGCCGTACTTGGACTGCACGGGCAGCGTGGAGGAGGGCGATCCGCTCGGCGGCGCGGAGAGAACGGCCACGTATTGATGTCCCCCTGCGGAATAGCTCATGGGTGCACCCGTTACGGCGGAGCCGGCTGAAAACTGCCATAGCGCCTTTCCCGTCGTCGCGTCAAAGGCGTGAAATGTACCGTCCACATGACCTTGAAAGACGAGACCGCCCGCGGTGGCCATGGTGCCGCCGTTAATTACGCCGGGAGTCGGCACTTTCCACACGGCACGTTGCGTCACAGGATCCCATGCCTGCAGCATGCTGGAAAATTCGTCGGACGGAAGCTTCACGTCGCTGGTCGAGAAGGCCGACATCCCGGTGTTCCACGCATCCGGCGTGCGCTGCCATTTCTTCGGATCGACGCCCTCCATCGAGTATTGATCTGCCTGGTGAATGGTGGGGATGTAGACCAGATGGGTGACCGGACTGTACGCCATGGGTTGCCAGTTATGCGTGCCGTAGGTGCCGGGCCACATTAAGACGGGTGCCTCTTCGTAGCGGATGCCAGGATTTTCGATGGGCCGTCCGGATTTGAGGTCGATGCCTACCGCCCAATCCACCCGGCCGATCTTGCCGGCCGAGATCAATTTACCGTCGGTGCGGTCAAGGACGTACAGAAATCCGTTCTTGGGCGCTTGCATCAATACCTTGCGTTCGACGCCGTCCACAGTGAGTTTCGCCATCTCCATATCCATGGTCGCGTTGTAATCCCAGGCTTCGTTGGGATTTTCCTGGTAATGCCAGACGTATTTTCCGGTATCCGCATCGAGCGCGACGATGGAAGCGAGAAACAGCGCATCCCCGCCCTTCGGGTTGCGAATTTTCCAGTTCCACGGGCCGCCATTGCCGGTACCAATGTAGAGTCGATTGAATTCCGGGTCATAGGTCATGGCATTCCACACGGTTCCACCGCCGCCGTACTTCCACCATTCGCCTGACCACGTATTGGCCGCCATGCGCATTGCGTCGTCTTCGAACCCGTCATCGGGATTGCCGGGCACCGTATAGAAGCGCCACAGAAACTTGCCCGTCGCCGCGTCGAAGCAACTCACCGCGCCGCGTGCCCATCGTTCCGCTCCGGCCTCCCCAATAACAACTTTGCCGTTAAACACCCGCGGCGCGCCGGTGATGGTGGCTTCGCCCATCTTGTCCATTTTCTTGTCCATCGTCTGGGCGCTCCAGACCAGCCGTCCGTCGGCGGCATTCAATGCAAGGAGTCGTCCGTCTTGAGTACCCACATAGACTCGGCCTTTCCAAAGTGCGAGTCCACGGATTCCCCACGAGGGGCGCAATTTTCTTCCAGCGATAGCTGTCAGCTTGGGGTCGTAGCGCCAAAGGAGTTTGCCGCTCACGGCATCCAGTGCCTGAACTACGCTCAATCCGGTGGCCACATACACCACACCATCCGCCTCGAGAGGCTGAGAATCGGCGCGCAACGGCACATTGAGATCGTAAGACCATGCGAGCCGCAGTTTGCTGACGTTTTGAGTGGTGATCTCTGTCAGTGGACTGAAATGATCCTCGCTGAACGTTCGTCCGTAGCTCGCCCAGTTTCGCCCATCCTCCTCAGCGGCAAGCAGGGTGTTGTCAACGGCCGCCGGCCCTGCCGAGCATACAACCGGGCGCAGGGCGGCGAGGGCAGCCAACGCGGCAATCAGTGAGGGTCGTTGAATGGTCATTTGAAAGCTCTCCAAGGGAAGTCGCCATGCACGGAGAGTCCTTGCGACATATGTCGGAGCGTATCCGGACTTGCTTTAGAGCGTCCTTTCAATATGCGAAGCAGATTTTTAAGGAATGCGAAGCTAGGGCGCGAGTCCATTTGCCATCGCGCTTCGCCAGCATATCGATATAGCGGCCGCCGCCGGCGCCTACCGACTTGCCGTCGGGCATGCGCACAGTAGCTTTCCGCGTGTGTGGTGTCGCCCGTCACCTCGCAATTGTGGCTGGTAATGCGGCGATGAGTGGCAAGAAATGTGCTCTCGATATCGATGGCGAAGGGGACGAAGGCGACCACAAGGGGCCCATGACTATCAACCGCATCGGGATGGTAGGCATTGGGGATGAGATCGGCGTCGAGATTACGAACAAATATCTTCGCCACCGAAATGGTGGGACGACGATCTATTCCTATAAGATCAAGTCAGGGTGGCTGGATACCGAGGGAATCAATCATGGGCGATGTTAAACACGAGAGCGTACTGACCGGAGGTTGCTTGTGCGGGTCCGTGCGCTACGAAATCACGGGAGCGCCCTTGTTCGTTGCCCAGTGTTATTGCCGGGATTGCCAGAAGGCAACGGGTACCGGGCATACGACCATTGTCGGAGTGATGAATGTGCAACTGGCGATCGTGAAGGGAACTCCTTCGACCTACACGAACAGGGGCGAGAGTGGCGGCTCCGTGACGAGGCATTTTTGCGGTATCTGCGCCGGCCGGCTTTTCACGTCCGGCGACCTTCCCGGCCCGGTCCGTATGGTGCAGGCGGGGTCCTTGGACAATCCCAATGCCATATCTCCGACCAGCGCGGTCTACGTCAAGGACCGCTTGCTCTGGGACCTGATGGATCCGCAGCTCGAGCAGCATCAAAGACTTCCGCCGAGTTAAGCGATCTCGGTAGCACTCACAGCGATTGGCATCGAACCTGCGGGCTTTCAACGAGAATTTACCCTTGGCAACGCGATACAGGCACTCGCACGTCCGCAGATAACCGCAACAATACACAGATGAATGCCATCGACGCCCAGTGCGCCTGTGGTCGCGGCGTCGGTCAGGTGGCGCAAGACCTTCTGCGGGCCGTGAGGCCGCCGCACATCGCGATCAAGCAATTCTGGCGTCGCAAACTTCATCACGATCATCGGATTTGTGGCTGCGCGCTCTGGTGTGCATGCTCTTTCAGGACGATCGGCGACTTACCGGGAAAAAAAACGCACTGACCTCATGGTTGGCGCGTCCGTATTTTACGGGCTGGCCGCCCGAATTCGGCTTTGCGAAAGTATCTCTTCCGGATTACGCAAGTCCGCCGGAGCCGGTTCGCCGCATTATGCTGTTGGGGTGCTCTACCGGGGGACAACGATGGCATCGGCAATAGCAGAAGCCGGTCTCTGGATATTGATTCTCAGCGCTGCGCTGGTTCAATCGGGCTGGGCCGGTTCGGCCACAGGTTGTGATCGAACCTGCCTCGAGTTCTTTGTTAACCGGTATCTGGCTGCGCTTGTGGCCCACGATAAATCCGGGGTCGCGGCGGTGGAGGGTGTGAAATATACCGAGAATCAACAAATCGTACCGCTTGGCCAGGGATTGTGGCAAACAGCGGTCGAGATTGGCTCTTATCGAATCTACGCGTGCGACGTCAATAATTCGCAGATCGCATTCATGGGCAACATTCGCACCACCCTGGGTTGGTCGATGATGGCGCTACGCTTGAGAATCAAGGACGCCCACATTACGGAAATTGAAACGATCTTTCCAGGGAGTGCGGCCGGCTCCGGGACCTATGACCTCAGCGCGGGCGCCGGTCGGCTGAAAGCCGCGCGACCCGCGTTCTCGACGGCGCTTCTGCCGGCCGAGCGCCGCGATCGCTCCCAGCTCATCTGGTCCGCGGATTTGCATTACGAGGGTATAGAACGGGGCAACGGCGACATCGTGCCGTTCGGCGATGGCTGCATCAAAGTCGAGAATGGTGTTCAGCTCATCCGCAATCCCGACTTTCACTCGCCTGGCGTATCGCCGAGCGGCAAACCGGTGCCCAACTTTACCGCCATGGGCTGCCGCGACCAGTTCAATACGCATATCTGGGAGACCGACCGCGTTACTGATCGGCGCTATCCCGTCGTTGACGAGGAACGAGGTATCGCGGTTGCGTTCGCTATGTATAACCAGTACATAAAGGGACCCTGCGCCAACGTGGTCGACTATGGCACCGTCTGTCCGCCGAGTCAGACCGATCCCTACACGCTGGTTATGGCCGAAGCATTCAAAGTGCGGGCAGGCAAGATCGAAGAAGTGGAATCGATCTTTACGCCATTACCCACGCTGCGACTGCGCGGCGTGTGGTGAAGTAATAGACAACTGCGGAGATTAATCCAGTGCAAACAAAATCGTGCGATCTGCTCGTCGTGGGTAGTGGTGCGGCAGCGATGACTGCCGCGTTAACCGGGCTTGTTGGTGGACTGAAAGTCCTCATGGTCGAAAAGGAACACTATTTCGGCGGCGCGAGCGCCAGATCCGGTGGTTGCATCTGGATGCCGAATCTGAAACGTGCGGAGGCCGCGGGTGGCAAGGACAGCCGGGCGGAGGCCATCAAATTTTTGTCTTATGAAGGGGGGGCGCGTTACAACGAGCGCAATGCGGCCGCCTTCGTAGACAACGGCCCGAAAATGGTCGATTTCGTCGAGCAGAATAGTCCGCTCCGGTTTCACTGGCTGCCCGGCTTTCCCGATTATCACTGCGATTCGCCCGGAGGATCTACCAGCGGACGCAACTACTATGCCGACAATTGGGACGCGGGCCCGCTCGGCAAGGAAATCCATCGGCTTCGCCCGCAGCTCGCGTTCAGCACCTTTCTCGGCATGCAGATCGGCGTCAACGAGGTCGGCTACTACATGACAGCGGGCCGCAAGTTGGGCTCCTTGTTTTATGTGGCGAAGTGCATACTCAGGCGCGTTCGAGACCAGTTTCGGGCCGGTCGCACGCTGCGGCTGGGCGCGGGCAATGCGCTCGTCGGTACACTGGCGTCGGGAGCTTTCAAGCGAGGCCTCGAGCTGTGGACGGAGACACCGGCGCGCGAACTCATTCGCACAGGCGATCGTGTGACGGGCGCCATCGTCAATACGCCGACCGGTCCCGTCCAAGTGGAAGCCAGCCGCGGAGTCATTCTCGCGACTGGTGGCTTTCCCCACGACTCAAAGCGACGTGGGGAACTTTTCCCCCAAGGGAACTCTGCACCCGAGGTATGGGGAATGATGCCTTATGGCAATTCCGGCGACGGGATCCGGCTCGGCGAGTCTGTTGGGGGCCGTTTCAACAGCGATATGAAATCACCCATTGCACTCACGCCGATCAACACGCTGCACTTGGGTGAGGGCGCGCTCGCCACAATGCCCATCTTCTTCAATCGTGGCATGCCGGGGGTAATTGCAGTAACGCGCGACGGCAAGCGCTTCGCCAACGAGGGGCGTTCGTATCACGATGTGGGGGTGAACCTGCTGCGCAAGACGGCCGGCGATCCGGAAGCCATCGCATGGATTATTTGCGATCATCGAGTCTTGCGCCGCTACGGAATGGGTCGTTCTTTTCCGTTTCCGCTGCCGTACAAGCGCTTTGTGAAGAATGGTTATCTGAAGCGGGGGCGAACTATCCGCGAACTGGCGCAGAGCGCGGGTATCGACCCGGACGGATTGGAACAATCGGTCACCGCGTACAACCGTTTCGCCGTCGAAGGCAAAGATCCGGAGTTCAACCGCGGGACCAACGCGTATGACATTGCCAATGGCGACCCCGAGCACAAGCCCAATCCTTGCATCGGACCCCTCGATCACGCGCCGTTCTACGCGATTCGCGTTTTTGCGGGATGCGTAGGTACCTTTGCGGGACTACAGACCAATGCGAATGCTCAAGTTATGGACAACGCGGGACGTCCGATCGAGGGACTTTATGCGGTGGGCAATGACATGGCCAGCATCACCGGCGGGGACTACATCGCCGGCGGCTGCACGCTTGGTCCTGGCATGACCTTCGGCTACATCGCAGGCCAGCATGCTTCGGCCAACGTCGGCGGCTTGTCGCGGACAGCCGCGGTGGATTACGCATCCGGAGTTGCGGAGAGGTCGATGGCTCGATGAACCAGTGTCGACAATGGGGGTAGTTCGCAGCGCTCCCGAGTAAGCGCGTCGATCGCAGCATTCACCATCTCCGCCGGATATAGCCGGGCCTCGGTCGCCACGGCCTTGCCAGGATCGATGGCACCTCAATTCATTTGCATCTGATGACCAAGTTTGAATCGATATTTCCGAATAGAAGCGCAAGCAGTTCCGGACGGTTTCGTTGTAGGAATCGCCCGTTTATAGTGCCCTTGTCGGTCAGTTCGCCGGCCGACGCGGTCGGTGGTTCCAGCACTGGGAGGGCGGCAACTATTCGGTTGGCAGTTCCTGCGGCGTGCTCGGCCATGCGCGTAAGCCGTTCGGCGAGCGCCTCGCGAAACACATCGTTCATCGCCATTTCCTTCGGGGACGAGGACGCAGCAAGGCCGAGCTCCACGGCGCACCTCACCCAATCGGGAAACATCAGCATGCGTACATCGTTGCGGTCCGCCCCCACAATCACTACATCCGTGATCAACGGTGCCAGGGCTTCTAGTGCGTGCAGGCGCAGCGCGCCGGCCGGCACGCGAGTGCCGGATGACAACTTGAAATCATCGCTTGCGCGCCCTTCAAAGCGCAGCCCGACCTCGGGACGCTCCTCATCGACAAAGCTTAGCAAGTCACCCGAAATCCAGAATCCTTCTGGGTCAAAACTCGCCGAAGTCGCCACGGGATCGCGCCAGTACCCCGGGGTTACGTTAGGTCCGCGAAACAACGCTTCAAATTTATCCTCACGACGAATCAGCTTGAGTTCCACGCCGGGAATTGGAACGCCGACAATACCCGGGCCGGTGGCGTGCAAATTGCCGAAGATCGCCGCGGGACTGGTCTCGGTCATGCCAAGACCGGTAACTATCAACAACCGTTGTCCAACGGTCTGAGTCGCTATATCTTCGAGTGCGTGCCACGTTGACGGCTGCATGGCGGCACCTGCGTACCAAATGAACTTAAGATTGCGGAAAAATGACTCGCTTAGTTGCCGGTCACTACGCAGATAGGGCAGCAATATCTCAAATCCTAACGGAACATTGAAATACAGGGTGGGCGACACGCGCCGCAGAAGGTCGAGTGTTGCTCCAATGTGCTCGGGGGTGGGTTTGCCCGGATCTATATAAAGCGTCCCGCCATTGTGCAGTGTAATGTTAAAAATGCTGTTGCCGCCCGCGGTATGGTTCCATGGTAGCCAATCCACCATGATAGGTGGTTCACTGGCGAGAAACGCGGTGACCTGTCTTTGCATTTGCGCGGCGGCGCACAACATTCCGTGGGTGTTGATCACTACCTTCGGATTCCCGCTCGAGCCAGAGGTGAATAGAAATTTGGCAATCGTGTCATTGCCGACGCCGTTCGCCGCCGCTGCTACTAGACTGAGACGAGTACCGTCGCCGCTGAGCGCCGCAAGAGTTAGCTGCTGATCTGCCATGGGGTTGGCAAACGCTACGATGGTTACACCTGTTGTCAGTGTCGCATCGAGCGCCGCGCGATATGCGGCGCCGTCCGCAACCGCAACCATTCCGGGCGTCAGCATCGCGACTACGCGCTTGAGCTTGGCAAAGTCACTGCTTTGTAGCGCATATGCCGGCGCAACGGGAGCTAGCGGTACGCCGACATAGTAAGCTGCGATCATCATGAGTCCATGATCGATGCCTGGGGGTGCGATGATGATGAGTGGTCGCTCGGCGCTCAAATCGTAACTGAGCAAGCCTTCCGCTATAGCGAGCACTCGCGAGCGCGTTTCACCATACGTGATTCTTCTCTCACCCGATCCGGTCTGTTCGACGAGGAAGATGCGATCTGGCGCATCCTGCGCCCAACGGTCGAGCCAATCGCCGACACGCAAATCGTAGGCGCCGAGCGGCTCCTTGGACCTCATTATGAAGGTACCGCCTTCGATAGGTCTCAATTCGACATCGGGCGAAAAGAATCGCACCGGTCGATAGGGCGCGCCCGACTCACTGGATGTACTGTTCGCGCCAATGGTCATCTACGACTCCGATTCGAATTCCAGCGCCGCGCAGTTTTTCTTGCGCAACGGCGCTTCGAGTACCGCGACCAGCGCTGCGGCTGCCCGCTCGAGCAAGACCGACAATGCATGCCGCCCACACGCGGCCATCCGTACGCTCGCGCTATCGGTTTCCACAAGGGCCGCCAATCGTGCGCCGATCCAGCCGTGCGCGACCTCCGTCGCGAGCACGAGCGCCGGACGGGCTGCTGCTTCAATCTCCCAGTCCTGGCGCTCGGGAGAGCGCAGCCACCCCGCCGCCTCTTCGAGGGCCAAGAGCGCACCTTGCAGAGGCGCAAACAACGGCGTTGACATGGCCATCAAGTCCGTGTTCACGGCGTCCACGAAGGCTTCGAATCCAGTGCCGGGTTCGCGCCAACGGCGCCGCACCAAATCCAGGGCCTGCATTCCCGCCGTGCCCTCATAGATGGCAAGCACCCGTGAGTCGCGCAGATAACGTTCAACCGGCCATTCCGTCGTGTATCCGGCGCCGCCAAAGAGCAGGATCGAATCAGCGGCAACATGGAAACCGGTCTCCGCGCCGCTGTTCTTGATGATGGGTAACAGCCACGCTTGCAGGATGGCCGCTCGTTTACGGGCCTCGGGGTCAGTCTCCCCATCGGCAAGATCACCGGCAATCGCTCCGGCGTAGACGAGACCGCGCAGTGTCGCAATTCGCGATGCCATCCCCATCAAGCTCAGCTGCACATCGGCGTGAGCGGCGATGGGCAGGGGGGGCGCACTCGAAGGCCCTCCCTGTCGTCGTTGTTGAGCATAGGAAAATGCCGCGCGATAGCTCGATTCGGCAAATCCCAATCCTTGTGTGCCAACTTGCAGGCGCATAGCGACGATCATGCTGAATAGTTGTGCGACTCCACGCCCCTCGAGACCAATCATGTATCCCTCGGCATCCTCAAAGCCGAGAACGCAAGTGGGCGAACCGTGAAGACCCAGCTTTTCTTCGATGCGTCGGACTGCGACTCGATTGCGCGCGGCAATCCCGTCTTGCCGATCCAAGATCGAAGGCACAAGGAATAGACTCAGACCGCGAATCCCTTGCGCGGCACCTTGCGGCCGAGCCAGTACAATGTGGCCGATGCGCTCGGTCAAATCATGGTCCGCGTACGAGATCCACATTTTCTCCCCACTGACCAACCAGCTACCCGCTGTAGTGCGCCGAGCGGAAGTGCGAATACGTCCGACATCGGAACCTGCACCCGATTCCGAGATGCATATCGTCGCGCCCCAGTCACCGGTTGCGAGCTTGGAAATCCACGTTTTTGCTAATACCGTGTCAGCATGTTGTTGCAGTAGTCTTGACGCTGCGCGCGCAGCTCCTGGGACCATTCCGAAAGTCACCGATGCTCGATCGAAACATTCTTGAACCGCAGTGGCAAGGATTCGGGGCAATCCCTGTCCGCCGTATTCGGGCGCGATGTCCAAGCCTGCCCAACCAGCCGCTCTATAGTCGTGCCATAGTTCACGGTGCCCCGTCGCCAACACGACCCGCCCCGCTTCGAGTCGGCAGCCTTCGCGATCGGCAACCGTATCGAAGGGGGCGAGCTTCTCACTCGCAAAGCGCAGTGCTTCGGAGAGCATGAAACCTACGACTTCTGCGTCGAAATCGGGCAGTCCGCGAACCGCTTGCAGGCGCTTCATGCCGGGAGCAGCGTTAATCTGCACCATGAGCAACTCGACTTGGCTGTCGAAGGCCATCGGCGTTGTTTCTCAGTCGGCCAACATGAAAAACGGTGTCGGTCGGCCGTCGATGCCAGGCCGAAACACGACTCTGACCCGCTTGCCAATCGCGATCTGCGTGAGATCTTCGTGCTGGACATTGCTCAGCATGATTGGCCCTTCATCCAGCTTGATGTAGGCGATGCAATAGTTAGGCTTGGCGCGATAGGACAAACTGCATGAATAAATAACTCCGAGACCCGATGCCTCGACCCACTCGGTGCGCCCACCCGTGAACGGACTGTGCTCGCGCGGGTAGTGAAACACCTTACCCGTATCGATACAACGCTTCAGCAATAATGTTCCGAGCGCAGCCGCATTCCAATAAGTCTGCGTGTCGTTGATCCCTGAGACCTCTCTTATTTCGTTCATCCCTCACTCCCGTTCCAATATGAGCGTGGCGCTGCCGTGACGCCCGCCGAGTTGTCCGCCGCTTCCGTGTGCCAGGGCAAGACGGCAATTGGGCACTTGCACGGCCGGATGTGCTTCACCCCGTAGCTGCCGAACAGCCTCGATGACTTTGGTCATGCCGCCGCGATTAGCGGGATGATTGTTGCAAAGTCCGCCGCCATCGGTATTCACCGGCAATCTTCCGACTCCCGAAATAAGCCCACCATCAGCGACGAAGCGCCCACCCTCCCCGGGTTTGCAAAACCCCAAATTTTCGAGTTGCACGAGAACGGTGATGGTGAAGCTGTCGTAGAGCGAAGCGTATTGAATGTCGGTTGGCTCGACGCCGGCTTCTGCGTACGCGGCCGCCCCCGAGCGGACGCCGCCCGATTGGAGGATATCGAAGTAGCCGCCGTTCAGTTGCCGCACGGCATAACCCGCCCCGATGGGGGTGACCAACGGTCGTTTCAGACTGCGTGCAATATCCGGGTGGACGACGACCAAGGCACCGCCGCCATCCGACACGACGCAACAATCCAGCCGATGCAGCGGATCGACTATTAGCGGCGACTCGAGCACGTCCGCGACGCTTACCACACCGCGCAGCATCGCGTTGGGGTTGTGCTGCGCATGATGGGACGCCGCTACTTTGATCCAGGCCAGCTGCTCCGAGGTCGTACCGTGCTCATACATATGCCGCTTCGCGACCATACCGTAGACGTTGGTAACCACCGGGCGATATGGATTTTCGAACTCGAACTCTGCCGAATCTTTGACTAGGCCATGCTGGGCATCGGGGTTTACTGCTTCCGCGCGAGGCCGGCCAGCGAGCGTGATCAACGCCACGCGACATTTGCCGGCGATAATGGCTTGAACGGCATGCTCGACATGATTGACGTAGGCGGATCCCCAACTTTCGGTGGTATCGAGGTGCCGGAGGTTGAGGCCGAGATACTCAACTATGGAAAATGGCCCTATGCCGGGGGCGGACCAGCCGGGAACGTCGCCGGCACAAAAATAGCCATCGACATCTGCCAGACTCAAGCCGGCGTCAACTAATGCGCCCAATGCCACGTCGGCGTGCAGTTGCGCGACGGAGCGATCGACCGCCTTGCGGGTGGGGTGCTCATAGGCGCCCACGATGTAAGACTTGCCTTTGAGGCTCATCGACTTTCCTCATCCCATTGTTGGAAAGTCCTATCGCCGGCCGCCAACTGCTCGATTAGCGGGGCCGGTTTCCAGTAGTGGCCGTGGAGTGAATGATAGCGACGTATCCGTCCAGCCACATGCTTGAGTCCTAATGTGTCGGCATAGAACATCGGTCCACCGAGATAGCGGGGGAAGCCGTAGCCGCTGGTATAGACGACATCGACATCGGAGGCCCGTGCGGCAATACCCTCTCCCAGCACCATCGCGCCGACCAAGATGAGCGACAGGATGCATCGCTCGACGATCTCCGCGTCCGGGATGGTCCGCCGCGTGATGCCGCGCTCAGCAGCCAGCTTCTCGATGATCGCATCGACCTTAGGATCCGGAAAAGCATCGCGCCCGCCCGCCTCGTAGCGATAGAACCCCGAGCCGCCTTTCTGACCCAAACGACCAAGCGTCGTGAGATGGTCGGCAATCACAAAGTAGGGGTCAGGGCGGCTTTCACGCTTGTACAACTGGATGCGTGCTTTGGTGCCGACATCCGTACCGCCCAGGTCGCTGACGCGCTGCGGGCCCATTGCAAAGCCGAATTTCTCCAGTGCGCCATCTACTTGGGCTGGCGATGCCCCTTCGAGCAAAAGCTGCTCGGCCTCTCGAAAATAACCATCCAGCATCATTCGGTTACCGATAAAACCGAATCCGTCATTCACGACCACGCCGATTTTCTTGAGAAGTTTCGAAACCTTCAGCGTCACACCGAGCATTTGCGGGGTTGTATCCTCCCCGCGCACGATTTCGAGTAGTTTCATGATATGCGCAGGGCTGAAGAAATGCAGTCCCGCAACCCGCTCAGGGTGTGCTGTGGAACGCGCCAATTCCGTCACGGACAACGTCGATGTGTTGCTCGCGATCAAGCGATCGACCGGTACGATCTTGTCGAGCGTAGCCAACAACTCTTTCTTGATGTCCATATCTTCGAACACGGCTTCTATTACTACGTCCGCGCCTCCGGCATCGCTCAACGTCGTGCTAGGCGTGATCTTGCTGATGCGTGAATCAGCAGTAGCTCGATCAATACGTCCGCGTTTGACGCTTGTCGCATAGTTGTTGCGGATGCTCTCCACTCCGCGGTTCATGCCAGCGTCGGTGCTATCAATAAGGGTCACCAACACACCGGCATCCGCGAATGCCATCGCGATACCGCTTCCCATTGTCCCCGCTCCAATCACCGCCGCGCTGCGGATCGGGGGGCCGCCGTCGCTTGGCACCCCAGCCACCTTGCCCGCGGCGCGTTCGGCAAAAAATAAATGGCGCAACGCATGACTCTCTCGAACCGCTAGCGTTTTGTCGGCAAGTATCGCCTCCACAGCCATACCTTCATCGAACGGTAATGAGGCGGCCTTGATGGCCTCGATGATCAGAGATGGCGCAGTCAGGCCTTTGATCACGCGTGCATGTTTGCGAAGCGCCTCGGCAATGCCGGCGTCGCTCAATTGATTGCGCACCGCAAGGCCTTGAGTAGGTTTGGGGCCGCGTGACTCGGCAAGGATTCTCCGGCAGTATTCCAGCGCTCCGTCCCGCAACTCACTCTGGGCTACCACATCGACGAGGCCGCGCGAGGCGGCGTCCGAGGCTGATATTGGCGCGCCGCTTAACATCATGTCGAGTGCGAGATCGGAACCGATCAAGCGCGGCAGACGCTGCGTACCGCCAGCGCCCGGGATCAAGCCCAGCGTAATCTCCGGGAGCCCCAGCCTTGCGCCAGCAGCCGCAATCCTATAATGACAAGACATGGCGAGTTCCAATCCGCCGCCAAGCGCCAAACCTTGAATGGCAACGACGACCGGCATAGGTGCTGTCTCGATCGCCATTTCAAGCGCCTGTAGAGTGGGGCCGCTCGCGGAGCCAGAGAACTCCGTGATGTCCGCGCCCGCCATAAATACCGGACCGGCAGTGGCAATGAGCAGGACCTTGACGTTCGCGTCGCCCTTCGCCCGGACGAGAGCTTCGGACAGCCCAATGCGGACCGCACGATTGATCGCATTGACAGGCGGGTTGTTGATTTCGGCGAAACCAATTGGGCCGAACCGGGTAAAAGAAACCACAGCTGTCGCGCCGCTCACAGTATACCCCCAATCATCGCTACAATCATCGCATGTACATTTTGTTACTAGAAAGTGGGACCGTCTTCATCGACTGCGAATCAATTTTTGCCTAACCGCGAAGCGCGACCGTCTTCCATTGCGGCTACCCCCCTTAGCCACCGTGCGAGCGTGAATCGACGACGGCCGCGGTAATATTTTCGGCTCTACACAATTTGTCGCGTCTGGACAGGCAAGTTTAGCAATCGGCATCGTCTGGCCATCCTAATCCGGTTGTGATTTGCGACGATTCCAAGGGCTGATCGAGACTTCGGTTCTATCGCGCACTTTCGCCTTTACGAACACCGTTTTCATGTGGCGAGACCCGGTGGCGGTACGCTTCTCGCAGCGTTGGGTTGCCTGGCTTCGCACACAAGCAAAATTGAATTCGCAGGGACGGAAGACTTCCTTAGCCTCTGTCTCATAATCCAGGCCGCAGTCAGGAGGGCTTAGCGCGATGGATGCACAACTCGATCCAACCATGTTGACGCGCCGAGCCTGGCTTCAGGACCCGGCACCCGGATACATGGCAGTGATCTTGGCGGCACTGATAGGCTGTGGGGCTTCTGTCTTCGGTGCGGTAGCCGTGGGTGCTGCGGGGCCTCCAGCGGTGGCGCAGCCCGATAACTTCACGGCGGACGAGCAGACGCCCGCCTCATTGGCCAGTCCCACGCCAGCATTCGCAGGCCAGACGGAGGCACCGCCAAAAAAATCGGTCAGCAAATTTGCTGTGGAAGTTGTCGCAGGCGGTCTGGCGTCGCCGTGGTCGCTGGCGTTCTTACCCGACGGCAAGATGCTGGTGACAGAGGTCAGAGGCACCATGCGGATCGTCACCAAGGATGGTGTGCACTCGAGCGTGGAAGGTGTGCCGCCGGTCAAGAATCTGGCCGCCCAAGGTTTGCATGACGTCGTGCTAGATCCTGGATCGGGGCTGACCGCAAAGCCCGGACCGGAGCGTGCGGCCAGTGAATCTCTCACCCTTCGCCTGCGACCGAAATCCATGCATGCCGATTCTGCCTCATTGAGATTGCGACCCTCACCGACAGGGGTGCATACCATTGACGACAGGTAACACCACTCCAGCGAAGCCAGTTTGCGCGTTACTGAACAATTATTCGATCGAGATGACCGCCAAAGACGTTCCACATCTCGAGGCGGCGGCCGATATCATTCCCCAGGGAACCAAAATTCCAGTCACATTTCTGCCTGGTGAGACCTTCGAGATGCGGATCGCCGCGGCGAAGCGGGTGCGTGATCTGGGCTTTCTGCCGATCCCGCACA
>WNFR01000494.1_pt1 | contig 56735 bp, 46 predicted proteins | sample 5400221 | NCBI WGS metagenome assembly WNFR01 (sample SAMN13153357, study PRJNA577476) | soil metagenome | isolation source: 40 cm soil under Madrone tree | place: USA:California | collected 2016-06-14
TCCGTGGGCAAGCAGCTTCAGTGCCACATCACGGTTTAAAACTTCATCCCGCGCGCGGTACACGACACCCATGCCGCCTTCGCCAATCTGTGCAAGGACTCTGTAGTGATCTAGCGTTTGTCCAATCATGGAATCGATCGGCAGGCCATCCTAACATGCTCGCAGCCCCAATCAGGACTTCGGAAATCATTTAGTCAGAGAACAGACCAGCACGGGCGGACAGGCAGCTATCTTCGACGCGGTGGCTCTCAAGGATGAACTGAACTCGTCGAACACGCGTGATAGCGGATTCGGATTTTGCTCACTGGTTGGACTTTCCCGAAATCCTCGCAAACTGACTAAAATGACTGCCCGCTCCTTCCACAGCCTTGCAGTGTCTTGCACTGCCTTGCGCGTCCTTCGACATGACAGGGCAGCATTCTCGACAATGCCTAATCGATGCTAGCCGTTCGGCCTCCACCCGAAGGGTCTTAATGCCCTGAGTGTAGTGCCATCCGGCCAATCGTAAAGTTGGCAAATAGTTGGCAAATTGGTTTTTTGAGAGGAATTCCCTGAAAGTGGAAAAGTGACAATCCCCGAAAGGGGAAAAGTGAGAATAGCCGCATATTTATTGGTGATTTGAATGGTGGGCCTGGGTGGACTTGAACCACCGACCTCGCCCTTATCAGGGGCGCGTAGTTAGGTTTTACAACAACTTACAAGACCGCGGGGACTGCCAAACTACCCGCAAGTCATACAAGACATCGCATTCTGTGGGTTGGGCTGTGGGTTGAGAAAAAGGCGCGGACCAGGACGAGTTTGCCAGCGATATGGTGGTGCCGCAGGCTGGCAGGTAATTCAGAAGTGGTACTTAACCGTAAGCTGTATCTGGCGGGGTGGATTCGCGGCATTGGGACGGCCGAAAATTGGCGATGTGAGCGTGCCTACATAATTCTTATAATTCGTATGGTTGAAGGCATTGAAAGCGTCAATGCCAAACTCCAACTGGGAGACACGGGGCCTCGGCTCCGAACCAAGTCCAGATAATCCACTTACCCGATTTCTGCCCGCAGGCGGAGTATTTCCTATCGGACCGGGGTCAGACTCGCCATGGGTGCGGATGAGAAACCGCTTGGCAAGATGAAGGTCCACGCTGGCATAACCAGGCCCAACACCAGTATTGCGATCGACGCCCGCTGGGCGGGCAACAGCCACCGTATCTCCATCATTGAAGTAGCCCGTGACGATGTTGTACGGCATTCCTGAGTTGACGCTCACAACCGTTCCCGCACGAAAGCCCCAATGAAGACGATAGGTGGCAATCAGGTTGAGGCGGTGGCGGCGGTCATAGTCTGAACGGCCGTATTCCGGGCGAAGGTCATAGTTGTTGGCGGGGAGAGAAGCATAGCCGCTCGTGTCGTCCAAGCTTTTCGAATAAACATACTGGCCGAGAAGGTTTAATCGCTTTTTCAGTTCGGTCTGCAAGGAAGTGGTAAGGCTGTTGCTGCGGGATCTGCCCGTGGATTCGAATTGATCAATGTCGGTGTAATTGGGGTTGGGAATTATACCGGTTACGGGCAGCGGCGCATTGATGTTTCGCGTGCGGTAAAGCGCCACGCTTCGCCCCATCGTGTAATCGATCGTCAGAAAGTTCCGGCCTTTGCCGAGCTTGCGTTCGACGCCGAGGCTCGCTTGCATCAGATAAGGCGTTCGGATGTCTGGAGCAAGCCGCAGCAAGCTGGGAGGTGGCGGCAACACCGGATCGTAGGGAACCGGGTAGCCGGGATTCATAACTACCACCTGATGGCCTTGTATCCCGTCGTAAAACAATGCCTCGCGCATCATGATGTCCGGTTGACGGTCGTAAAAAACTCCGAACCCGCCGCGCAACACAGTGGGGCCTCGTCCGGGAGCGTAAGCGAAGGCCATGCGCGGGGCGACGTTCTTCCGGTAATCCACGTTGGACTGCCACTCGTAGCGCACACCGAGCGAGAGAGAGAAAGACGGCCGGACTTGCACTTCGTCCTGTACGAACGCGAAGTACTCATTTTGCGTGAAGGAGACACTGGGATTTCCCTCGTTCCTCGTATAGAGCTCTGGTCGCCCCGCGACATAATCCGCCAGGCTCGCAAATGTGAAGGTCCCGCCAAAGTTCGAAGTGTCCGTGAGAGCGAAAGAGCGAGGGCGCGCACCCCCACCGAAGGCGATCGTGTGCCGCCCCCAGACCTCTGTGGCAACGTCCTGAACCGATGCTGTTTTTTCTTCCAGCCGTGAATTGAGCTGTGCTCCTCCGGAATTAAATGCCCCCAGGACAATAACTGCCGGCTGATTCGAAATGCTGGTACTTTGCTGCGGCTCATCCTTATAGCTGAAACGCAGGTCGTTGAGGAAATGCGGAGAAAGAATCGCTCGTTCAAATACCTTTACTTCATTTTCGTGGATGGAAAAATCGGTTGCCCGCTCCGGAAGATCAAAGCTGCGGATCCCCGTATTCCCTTGCCCCTTGTTTTTGAATTTATAGATGAGCGTCAGAGTGTGATTGGAGCTCAGGTCGAACTCGAGGCGGCCGAAAAGCCGGGTGTTGTGTTCGGGGACGCCCACATTGTCCACGACCAGGCCGGTTGGTGTGTGCGCGTGGATGACGCTGTTGTCGTCGCTCGTGAAATAACGGCCCGCCACGAGGAAGCGCACGCGCCGGCCCAGAGGCCCGTCGAGTTCAGCCTCGGCAATTTCGCGTTGGGAGGGAGGTTTCATTTGCGCGAAGGCATTGCGGGCGTCAAAGATGGAGTTTCTTGCCAGAAAGGTGATATTGCCATGAAAGTCTTGGCGATCGCCTTTCCGCGTGAAGACTTCGATGCGGCCGCGTCCCGGCCGGGCGAATTCGGCTGAATAAGGACTCTTGTTCACCACGACTCTTTTAATGCTGGTGAGAGGCACCTCCAGCGCGCTGGATTCCACTCCGTCCACGAGAATCATGGGGCCCATTGTGCCTGTAGCAGCCGGGCTCACAAAGAGGGACGGCACGGCAAGGGGATCCGCTTCTTTTGATGGGAGGCTTTCCATAAAGTGGCGGTCTAACTCCACGGTGTCAACATTCTGAGAAGCCACCGGGACGGTGGGGTCATTCGCCGAGACGTTGACGCTCTGGGCTTCCACGGCGACTCGCAACGACACCCGGATCGGGGCGGCGCTTCGTTCCGTGATGCTGACCGGCATCTCTTTTGTTTTGAAGCCAGCCTGAGCGACGATGAGTGTGTACTCGCCAACAGCGATCCCCTGGAATCGGAAGAAACCCTCTTCATCGGAACTGGTGGAGGCTTCCTGGTTGGTGGCCAGATTGCGAAGCGTGATGCTTGCTGCAACGATGGCTTGATGGGATGGATCTTCCACCGAGCCGGTCAACGATCCCTTGTTTTGCGCACCAGTAAGAGTTGGCAGGAGCAGGCTGCAAGCAGCCAAAACGAATTCCGCCAAGGCAAAATGGGAGCGCTGCAAAACACATCGCGAAAATAAGCGCACCGAAGAGCGCAGGATATTCGTCGATTTCAAGACCGCACTAAGCATTCCGGCCGCTTTCTGGTTGCGTAGTACTCGCGATACCAATTCACAAATTTCGGCAACCCTTCTTCAATTGGAGTCTTGGGCTGGAATCCCGTAGCGTCGTATAAGCCGTCCATTTCGGCATAGGTGGAAACGACGTCGCCGGGCTGCATCGGAAGAAACTTTTTGTGCGCCTCGATGCCGAGAGCGCGCTCCATGATCTCGATGAACTTGAACAAGTCGACGGGACGATGGTTCCCCAGGTTGTAGATTTTGTAGCGCGCATTGCTCAGAATTGCCCCGGCGCTGTCTTGTTGCATGCTGCGCTGCGGAGGAGAGTCCAGCACGCGCAGGATGGCTTCGACGACATCGTCGATATAGGTGAAATCGCGCCGCATGTCGCCGAAGTTGTAAATCTCAATGGGCTGATCGCGAAGGATCGCGTCGGTAAATTTGAAGTAGCCCATGTCTGGACGGCCCCAAGGCCCGTATACAGTGAAAAACCGTAGACCTGTGACGGGCGTGCCATAGAGGTGGCTGTAGGAGTGAGCAATCAATTCGTTGGATCTCTTGGTCGCCGCGTACAGAGAGACCGGATGGTCTACGCGGTCATTTTCCGAGAACGGAACCTTTGCATTGGCTCCATAGACGGAACTCGAAGAGGCGAATACGAAGTGGTGCAAACCTGCAATCCGTACGCAGGCTTCCATCAGATTCACAAAGCCAACGAGATTGCTGTTCACATATGCCAGCGGATTCTCGAGGGAGTAACGCACACCCGCCTGGGCTGCCAGATTTACGACCGCTTCCGGGTTGAAGCTGGTGACGCAAGATCGAAGATTGTCTCCGTCGGCTAAATCCAAATGCTCGAAAAGGAATTGCGATGTTTGTGGAAGGTGCCCCAAGCGATCCTTTTTCAAATTCACATCGTAATAGTCGTTGAGACTATCAACCCCAAGGACCTGGCAACCTTCCTCCAGCAGGCGCTTCGATAAATGAAAGCCGATGAAACCCGCCGCGCCGGTGACCAAAACTTTCATGGCTGCACCTCGGCCAGACTGAGAATTGGTTTCAATATGTTCAGCGCCTGCAACACAGGAGGCGTGCCGTTTAGCGGGCAATGGACGGAAGTAGTTTGAAAAGGGCGCAGGTCCAGAGATTCCGCCGCTTCCAGTGAAATGCCCAATTGCCTCCGAAGCACGCTTCGCAAGGCGAGTTGCGGGCCGAGAATGGCTATATGGCAAAGCTGGCCAGGGGAGCTACGATAAAGCGCCTGCTCCACGGCCGCCTCTGCATCTGTAATCTCGGAAAACATCTGGCATGAATCAGAGCGACTGCTCAGGAATTGATTCGTGGCGCTGCGAGCTGCAGCACCGACTGCAAGTAGATGGTCGATGACGACGCCTTCAAGACCGAAAGCGAGACACCGTACCGCTTCCGGGTTTGGCTCCTCAACGGGGATGAGAAGGAGGCGCGCTCCTTGCCGCCCTTCCTTGAGCTTCGGAAGTTGTTGGCCGAGGTGGGCCGTGTCATTCAGAACCTCTAATCTCGCCGTCGCCGAACCGTTCGCAAAGCGAACCCGACTGACGCCGCAGTTGGATTGCTGGAAGCGGTGGAAGTGCTCGGGGCCGAGGCCGTGGGCTAGCGTGGTTAGCGCGCGGATCGTTCCACCGTGAGAAATGAGGAGAATGGCCTTGCCGGCGTAACTCGCGAGCAGATCATTCCAAAACGAATGTGCCCGATCGTAGAGGTTGCGAACAGGGTATTGCACCTCGCCCTCGGCCAGCCGCATGTGAAACTCTTGAGGGCGGAGCCGCCAGGTACCGTATTGTTCAGGAAAGTGGCGCGATATCTTTTCGAAATGCAGGCCTTCCCAGTTGTAAAGGTCGATCTCTCGCAGGCGCTCATCGGTTTCAAACGTGACACTTTGTCCCAGCGCGCGAAGGATCTTCAGAACTTCTCCGGCAGTCTGGGTTGCGCGCCTTTGCGGGCTGCTGATGATCGCCTGAATTCCTTCTTCAGCTAGGCGCCCTCCGGTGAGGCAAGCAGCCTCGCACCCGCGAGACGTCAATTCAGGCGCGTCGCTGGATCCCTGGCAGCGGTGTTCGACATTGAAAGTGCTCTCACCGTGCCGCAGAAACCAAACGCAAGTTTCAGACAACGGAGGCACAGGCCACCTCTCTATGTACGTCGCTTCGTTTCTGGCGATGCATCATTGCGGCATACTGGCCGTTCAGCAACATCAGGCGTTCATGTGTGCCGGATTCCACGATTTGCCCGTCCGAGAGAAACAAGACAAGGTCTGCATCTCGGGCGGCATGGAGATCATGCGTTATCAAAAGCGTCGTCGAGTTTTTACTGAGGCCATCGAGCGCGGCTGAGACCTCCTGTTCGTTCTTGCGGTCCAACCCCGTTGTGGCCTCGTCCAGAATGACGATGGGAGCTTTGCGGATGGCGGCGCGCGCAATGGCGATGCGCTGGCGTTGCCCCCCGGACAACGTCGCGCCCCGCTCGCCAAGCACCGTGTCGTACTGTTTCGGCATTTGCATAATGAAGTCGTGCGCATTGGCGATTCGCGCGGCCTCAATCACTTCTTGAGGAGCACAAGCGTTCTTGCCTAAGGCAATGTTCTCCTGAATGTTCAGCGCAAAGAGCGGACTCTCCTGCATGACGATGCTGATTTGCGAACGGAGTGACTCCAAAGCGTAAGAACGGATATCCTTGCCATCGATCAGGATTCTTCCCTGGCAAGGATCATGGAGGCGCAGCAAAAGGCTCGAGATTGTGGACTTACCACTGCCTGAAGGACCGGTGAGTACTGCTTTTTGACCCGGTTTGATCTCAAAGCTTACATTCCGAAGCGCCTTCCTCCCCGGTTCGTATTCAAACGAAATGTTTTCAAAAACGATGTGCCCTCGAAAGTGAGGTGCGACCAAGGAAGCCGGGCTGTCTTGGATCTCAATCGGGGCGGAAAGAACAGTCAATATCCGCTCGCCCGAAACGAGCGCTCGCGCAATTTGCCCCAAGTATTTGGCGAGTTGCCGGATCGGCTTGAAGCCCGTCCTCAGATAAGTGGTAAAAACGATGAGGTCGCCCGGAGTGAGCTGTTCGTTGAGCACATTGCGGACGCCAAACCACAGGACCAGCGCGGTGGTTGAAGTAGCCAGCAGATCGATCAGGCGTTCGAGCCCTGCGGTTAGGCGCTGCGCCTGGTTTCCTGCGTGGAAGCTTCCATGATTCGCCGCGGAGAAAGCAGTCAAAAATCGGGACTTCAGAGACAATGCTTGCACGATCCGAATGGATCCGAGCGCTTCCGCCGTCGCTGATGCCACGGAACCTTCCCGGCGACGCTGCTCCCGCGAAACCTCCTTGATACGCGCCATAAGACCGTCCACGGCAAAGAAGAACACCGGAAACCCAAGAGCCACGATGCAACCAAGCTTCCAGTTCATCCACAACATCACACCAACCATCGCGGTGAGGGTCACGACATTGACCAGAAAAGGCAAAAGGGAAGAAACCGTGACTTCCCGCATGCGGTCCACGTCGTAAGTCACATGAGTAATAAGGTCCCCGGTTCGGTGGCGGCCATGAAAAGAAAGCGACAAGTTGGCAAGGTGTCCGAAGAGTTTTCCGCGAATCTCCGAGAGGATACGGGAAGCGGCGATGCTCATCGTCACTGTACTTATGTACTCAAACGTGGCGGCGAGGCCGGTTATCGCCACCATGGCCAAAGTAAAGAAGGCGACCTGCGTCTCGGTTGACCAGCCCTGGAGAAAGTGCGCCGACATCTTGTACTTGTGCTTAAAGAAAACGTTATAAATAAACTTCAGCGGCCATGGTTCGAGTAACCGCAACACCACGCCGCCGAGCACTGTGACGGCGGAGATCCAGATCAGACGCCGCTCATGCGCGATCTCCGGGCGGAACGCGCGGATCAGCGCGAACCATCCCGCTACGATACGCGGCGATGTTCTCTTCTGACGCGTCATCTTTCTCCGTATTCCGAGACAGCCAAACCGTCCCGCTTTGCTGCGAAGTGCGTGGATTCCGCGGAATCAAGAACGGAAGCAAGGATTTCGTAAAGGTGTTTCGCGCTGACCTGACGCGTGAAGTTTGTCAGTACCGTTTGCCGCCCGCTGCGTGCCAACTCATTCCGAAGGCCCGGAGTAGAGATCAGGAGTTGCATCGCGTTTGCCAAGGCCGAGGCGTCGCGTTGGTCCACAATCAGACCGTTCTTCCGATGTTCGATGAGCTCACCTACGCCCTCGATATCGGTGGAAACTACGGGAACCCCCGAAACCATGGCCTCGAACAGGACGTTGGGAATGCCGTCCCGGTCGCCATTTTCCAGAACCACGCAGGGAAGCGCGAACAGGTTTGACTGGGCATACAGAGCCGCCAACTGATCCTGAGTCATCTTGCCCAGCAGGGACACTTTGTCTTGCAGGTCCAGGCTGGCGATCATTTCCCTTAATTTGTTTTCCAGCGGACCATATCCGACCATCTGGCACCGGAAGGCGACACCCCGATCCACGAGAATCCGGCACGCTTGGATGAGGTATTCCAGCCCCTTCTTTTCGCAAAAGCGCGCGACAGTCAGGATGAGAGGGATTTCTGCGTTCACGGAATCTTTATCAATTCCATCGAACCGGCTGACATCAATGCCGTGGTGCGCCAGGTGCACCGGCGTCCCTTGTCCGCCGAGTTCCGCCAAATACCGATGGTTGGACGCAGTACAGGTCAACACGCATTCTGCTTTTCTGATTTTTCTTTCCATTTCAGCCGGAGGAGTTAGATAGACGTCCTTGGCGTGACCCGTAAAGCTATAGCGGATGCCGGTGAGGCACTGAACAATCTCCGCCACGGTTGTCGGCAGGTTCGCGAAGTGCGCGTGCAAATGGGTAATCTTGCGCCACCGGAGTGCCCATGCAAGATAGCCCGCCTGCAAGAAATCTTTGAGCCGCGGATTGTTGTCGGAGCCAAAATGAAATCGTACTGCCGCAAAATACCGTCGCGGCGCTGTGAGCAGAAACATCAGCTGCGCGAAGAGCAAGAGCGCCAGGCCCGGGGGCAGAAGAGGCCGAACAAACGATGGAATGTACGTGACGGACCCTTTGACCTTGGCCACGTCTGGATGTACAGGCTCAGCTCCGGGCGGTTGCTTCCGCAGAGAGAAGATTTCCAGTTCCATCCCCAGATCTTCGATCCCAAGAATTTCATTGAGAATGAACGTTTCCGAAAGACGCGGAAATGTCTTGACCAGATAAGCGATGCGGTAGCGTGGCTTCACCATTCACTCCCCGCCGGAGCGAGTATCTCCGACACGGCCGCCGCGCCGTAATCGCGGACAGCGGCGGATGCCTGTTTTTGCAAAATCGCGGTGATACGCGGAAGCGCGCCCAGGTCGATGCGCGCGGGGACGCGGACTCCGTTCTGGGCCAATTGCAGCTCATCGTTGAGCGCACTCCCCAGAGTCTGTGGTGTAAGGTCGCCGGGAAGAATCATTCGAAACGCGCCGAGTCCGCCCAGGCGCTCGGCACGTATTTTCTGTTCCTCAACAGGTTTGACGCGGGGAACCACGATGGATCTTTTCGCGAGCGTCAGCAGTTCGCAGATCGTGTTGTAGCCCGCCATGGAAATCACAACATCGGCCGCATTCATGTAGCTCATCGGGTCTTCCGTGAATTCGATAATCTGCACGTTCTCGGACTGTGCCCTGCTCAGGTCCTGGCTCTGTTCGGTAGAGAGTTCGGGACCTGTAACTAACAGAGTCTTTAGCGGGAGCCGTTTGGCAAGGAGGCTCGTGGCGGCCAGCGAGGCGGAGAACAGTTGGTAGCCGTCCTGTCCGCCGCCCGCAGTTACCAGGACCAAATTCTCCTTTTCCCCAACGCCGAGCTCTCTGCGGACCTCAAACCGCGAACGCCTGGGAAGCTGCCGCCTAACATAACCACAGTGATGAACTCTTTCCCGCAGATCCTGCGGAAATTGATACTCGTCGCAAACATCGAAGATCCTTTGATCTCCGAGGACTAAAACGGCGTCGTAGTACCATCGCAGAATGTTGTAATAGCCGTGCCGCGTCCAGTCGTCTATCGTGACTCTCGAGGAGTCGAGAATGTCACGCAGCACGAGGTGAATTCGTGTGCTGGACAGGCTGCACTTGATGTGCCGCAGGCTTGGCTCTAGCTCGCCGGCGAGGCCATCCGGCTTCTTATCCACGAATAGGACATCCGGGCGATAGCTCCTGACCGTAGAGAGAATCAACTCCCGCCGCAGGCGGACGATCTCACTCAAGTCCAGATCCAGAAAACGGACGCCAAGTTCACCTAATTCCGTGCGCTTCAGGCAGGGCAACTTGATGTAATCGATGCCCGGTTCCACCCGGAAGCTCTGCAGCATGGGCGAGCCACTCACAATCAGGATCGACAGATCGGGGATTGAGGCATGTAGATGGCTGCATATGGCTAGCATCCGGCGAATGTTGCCCAGCCCGAATGTGTCATGCGAATAGACCATGAGCCGCATAAGATTCCTTTACTGGAAGCTCTGTTCTCGCGAGCAAAGCCGCGTTTCAGCAGCGTCTGAAATGTGCTCGCGATGCATGGCAAGATGTTTCCTGAGTAGGAGAGCGCTGTTGGCGGCTCCACCTCGATTCAAAGCCAGCCGCGTTGGCTCCTTGCGAAGAGCTGCCACCAACTTTTGAGCCAATTCTTCTGGCACAAGCTCCTCCGACTGGATCAGATCCAGGACTCCCATTCTCGCCAGCTTCTCCGCACGCACGGATTGCTCTTGATCCCCGTTGGAGGTAACTGGATAGACCAACGCACGTACGCCAGCCGACAGAATGTCCATAACTGTGTTGTAACCGGCCATGCTGACCGATAGCTCTGCGCTCTTGAGGACCGCGGCGAGGTCTGGCGTGTAGCGAGAAAGTCTTATGTTTCCGTATCTGGCCGCTAACGTTTGTAGACGGTGGTATGCATTCTCAGGCATCAGGGGCCCGGCAAAGACGTGAAATTCATGAGGAATTTGGCCTTGCAAAAGGTGCGCAGCGCGCAAGACGCTCTCCAAAAGCATCTGGCCCGTCAGATACTGTCCACTGCCATTGCTTACGACAATCGTCGGCCGTTTTTGCTCAACCAGGGGGAAACCGTAGGTTTTGTCAGCGTCATTCTTGTTCTGCTGGACAACGTAGCCGGTATAGGCCATGGTGCAACGTAGATCGCTCACTCGCGAGAACGATTCATCGAGCTTCAGGAATTTTTCATCTCCGTGGACCAGAACGAGATCGTAAAAACTATTCACCAGACTGCAGACTCTCTCCTCGTACTCTTCCTGGTCCTTTCTTGCCACCAGGATGTCTCGGACACTGGAAACGACTAGCGTCCTGCGAGAATGCTGGCTGCGCGCGCGCTCCAACAAGGGGAGCAGTTCAAAGCGGAAGTGCTTCCGTCCGAAAGGAAACAATTCGGTCACGAGCACGTCAGGCTTGAGTTCGTTGAAGGCCTCAAGCAACAATGTCCGACGGATCGCTCTGGTTTCCTCCAAACTCCGAGAGAAATCACACAACTGGAGACTTGAAAAGTCCGGGCTCGTCTTCAAAGGTGTAAGCTGCAGGGTGTCAATATTTTCAGGAAGTCGAAACCCGCCCGGAATTTCTCCGCCCGTAACCAAGAGGACATGAGAATCGCGGGCCAGTTCCCTCACGATCTCGGCACTGCGTACAAGGTGTCCGATCCCTAGGACATGCTGGCAATAAAACATGACTCGGTCTGTCACGGTGCTCCTTATTCGTCTTACGACCAGAGAAACCAAGAAGAGCCACACGTTCAGCTGCTGAGCAGTCGCGTTTAGCGATTGGGCAGATTCATAGCCAATCCGGCGAAGCTTTTAAGTCTTGCGATTTCAACGTCGACGATTCGGGCCCTGTGTCCCTTCAACACGTTTGAGTTGATGGGGACCAACGCGCATGAACGTCTGCAGACTGAGAAGAGGCGGGGTGGGCGCCCATAATATGGGCGGCATCCTCAGTCGTGTCTGCACTTTACGGAACGACGCACTTCCAACGCAAACGCAAATTTTTGCTCTTATCGGCTTAAATAAATGATATTACAGTACTGTTAAAACGGACTTCCTGAACTGTGATGCACGGCCGAGAACCTCATCATTTTCTAGCTCTCCCTAAATTGTGAAATTCTTCGTGAGATTCCCGGTTTGGGGAGTGACTGTCAAAGCGATGTCCCGAATCCGGTCTTGGTTGAGATACCGTAGTACAGCAAGCGTTGGAAAAATACTGTACTAAGGGTCAGCTTGAGACCAGCATAGGATCTGTGGGACGTGCTCTCCTGAACATTTCACTCACCGACCTGAGCGGCTCTTGTAAGTCGCGCAAAAGGGGTCTACAGAGGTTTTGCAAAGTCGCTTGGAGGTTGGCAATCTGCAATGCGGCGGCAACGCCTGTTCCGACGATATCTCCCACGACCACCGTCTTGGGCGTTTGTCATGCTGGTCTCCATGGTATTTTCCCTCAGTTCAACTTGGGCGATTTTTTCGGAATCTGCAAAAGTGACTGGGAATGCAGTGACCGACCTGCATCAACATCGCAGCAACCGACCCGCGTAAGCTACATCGGTTCGTAAGCTCAAGGAAATACCCTAAATAAGGTACAAAGGAGACAGTAGTAATTTTTGCCTGATATTTTTACCAGAACTTTGAGGCCTGTAGTGTTAGCACTATCGTCGCACTCGACCACGAGCTCTCAGATTACCAAAGGGGTGAAAGCTCCCGACGCGCTTGGGAGAAGCGCGGGAGAGAAATTCTTCAGGTTCCTCAGCTACTTTCGTGCCGCTCGGCAGTGGTTCCGATGTTTGTCTCAGGCCAACGAGTGTTCTTCACAGAAGACGGAGTTTGTTTCCGCCGAAATCTTCTTGCTCTGGGCGCAACTATATTCGCATACGATGAGCCTATAAACGGTCAGGTTCATAATGAGCACATTCGCGCATGCGTTGAGCCTCTGTTGTAAAAAGCCCTAAAACATTGAAGGCTATTTGTGAGCTTAGCTCGGAAGGTTTGGATTTTTAGTGAGCAGGAGGCCTACGTCCGGTTGTTGGTTGTAGTTGCCGGTTTAGAATTCCAACCGCAACGCCACCTGCATTACGCGCTTGTCCGTGAGCGTGCGAGTGTACACACCGAAGGAATCCGGGTTGTCAATTCGATTGCTCATGGACATAGTGTCGAAACGCACGCTGTTGGTCACGTTGAACACGTCCCACCGCAAACGGAGGTTGACCCGCTCGGTTATAGAAAGTTCTTCCCCAAACCCGCGTCCAGCGAAAAATAGCCGTCGCCGCGTAACGGGTTTCGCGTCCCGGATTCACCAGGATAGGCGAACCGAAAGGCAGACAGCACGGCTTGGGGATTGGTGAATGCGAACGGCCCTTTAGCGTGCTTCGCCGCGCCTGCAGGGATTTGCGATTGGAGCGTCTCAAACCCGCTGATATCCCAATTGGTGGGCCAATTGTCGCCATCGCTGACGCTGATCGGAAAACCGCTTGTCCAACGGAGCAGACCGGTCAACTGCCAGCCACCGATGAGTGCGTCTAGAATACGATTTGCCGACGGTCCGAATCGCCGGTTCCTTCCAAATGGTGGTTCGTAGATCCAGTTTGCATTGACCTGATGTGTTGTATCGAAATCCGAGGCACCCCGCAATTGATCAGGCTTCCAAGTATTGATGATCTGCGCGTAATTGTTTCCGCCAGAGGTGGGCAGACGTTCGGCCTGCGACGTCCAGTCGGATTTGTTCCGCTGCATCCGGTTCTGGCCGCTTATCTGCGCTCGTGGCGGAATCAAAGCCCCTACGCGAAGGACGGGGACTTCGTGTTCCCTTCCATCAAAGTGCGCGGCCGTGTTCCCCTCTCCGCGTCTGTTTTCGTCGCTGACCACTTAAGGCCGGCGGCAAAGAAGACTGGAGTGCATATCGAGGACGGTCAAAGGTTTGGACTTCACAATCTTCGCCACTCACTTAGCAACTGGCTGGTGAACAAGGCGAAAGTCGAACCCAAAACCGTGCAGGGCATCCTGCGTCACGCGAAGATTCAGACGACGCTCGACCTCTATACGCAGGACGACGGCGATGAAACACGGGCGGCGCAGGGGGAGTATCTTACGGCCCTGGGAGTGGCTACGCAGTTGGTGCAGTGAAGTGTGGGTCCAGTTGTGGGTTGGGATTTGTGGGACGACGCTCGGTAACCTACTGAAAGTAAATGGTGGGCCTGGGTGGACTTGAACCACCGACCTCGCCCTTATCAGGGGCGCGCTCTAGCCACCTGAGCTACAGGCCCGTAAGCAACGAGAAATTTTAGCACGGACGGCTTTTCTCCGCACATACAAGATGAAGCGCGTGGGCGTGTAACAGCAACAGGCCGTCTTGAGTGTCCTTGCGAAATTGTCCCCAGTAGTGACCGCGCAGGTGTACCGAAGGTAGTTCGGAACAAGTCCCAAACGATTCGAACGTGTAGCAACCAGGATGCATGCGGCATTTGGTCTGCTGCAGATAGCCACGACATGAAGTGGAGCCTGAAACTCGGCATAGTTATCCGCGCGTCTTATTCCATAGAGTGGATGTGTTCGTGATCAAGCTGGGCCATCACACGGCCCAGTAGCTTGGCAAATAACATTTGGGAGGAACCATGCGATACCGCTTGCCGCTGTTGCTCACGTTCGTCTTGTGCTTCTTCGCAAATTCACCGGCGTTCGGGCAGTGGCGCGATGTTAAAAAATGGGAAGTATCGCCATTTGTGGGTTTTGAAACCGCCGGATCCTATCCCGTCACCAATTCCTTCACCATCGATCGGTTGCGCGTGGATAGCGGGCTTAGCTATGGCACCTTCATCGATTACTCGCTTACGGAGAACTCCCAGGCGGAATTTATGTGAAGTCGCAACAATACAAGCTTTAGCGAGCGGGACGCTGCCACGGGCACGTACTCCAAGGCGTTCAATTCCGATTTTGACCAATTCTCGTTCGGCTTCCTGTACATGTTGAGGAACAACGAAAGGAAGCTGCGGCCGTTTATCGCGGGAGGTATTGGCTTTTCACACGAATTCAACGATGGCGTGAATCCCAACCGTACCCTGCTGGCGTTCAACCTGGGCGGCGGAGCGAAATATGAAGTGAGCCGGCACTTCGCGCTGCGTGGAGACTTGCGGTGGCTACCCTCGCGGGCAAATAGGACTCCCACGGTGCAGTGCGATGTCTTTGGTAACTGCTTCCAGCAAAACGTTTCCAACTATCTGCAACGGGTGAATTTCACCGGCGGCGTGGCGTTTCGTTTCTAGCGAGCGCGGCCGATTCGCTCGAGAAACGCCTGCTCTCGATCGCCGGCAAGATGCCAGCATTATCCTGGCGGTGCAGCCCGCCCGTCGAACGCTGACGCGGTGATTCATTTCGAAGTACGGCGTTAGGGCTGGAGCTGAGCTGGAACTTCGGTTACAGCTGGGCCGTAGGAGCATAGCCAGAAATGGCTGCGCCACAAAGATTCACAGCTAGAGGGATTTGGAGGCAAGGAAGCCGCGGACTACGACGGCTGGATCGCGCTGGTCGGCGTCGACTTCGGCATTGAGGCGGCGCATCTCTTCTTCGGAAATCTTGTTTCCCAGGTCAGCTAAGGCATCGCGGAGTTGCGGGAATTTGGCGAGGGCGTCGCGGCGGACGATCGGGACGGCGTCGTAGGGCGGGAAGTAATGCTTATCGTCGACTAGCGGGACGAGGTGGAGAGCATCGATCAGGCCATCGGTGGAGTTGCCGGCGACGATGTCGACTTTTTTGTCGACCAGGGCGCGATAGATGAGTCCGAGGTCCATAACGCTCGGCGGCGCGGCGAATTGCAGGCCGTACAGATGGCTCCAGCCGCGGAAGCCGTCGGGGCGCTCAAGAAATTCATAACCGAAGCCGGCGCGCATTTTGGGCGCGTAGGGGACGAGGTCGCTCGTGTTGCGGAGATGGAGGCGCTGGGCGTCTTCGTCGCGGACGACCATCGCGAACGTGTTCTCGAAGCCTAGAGGCTCGGTAACTTCGAGATTGAAACGCTGTGCGTAGCCTTGTTTGACGCGATTGTAGACTTCGTGCGGATCGCGGCTGGGAGATTCGTTGAGCACAGCGGTTAGGGCGGTGCCGGTGTATTCGACATAGAGGTCGAGATCGCCAGCAAGGAGCGCTTTCTGGCAAAGAAGTGTGCCGCCGAGATTGGATTTGCGTTCTACGTGGAGGCCGGTGCGCGCTTCGATGTGCTGTGCGAGCAGCTCGGCGAGGATGATTTGCTCGGTGAAAAATTTGGAGCCGATGGTTAGGTGGGGATCGCGACTCTTTCGACAGCCTGAGACGAAGAACGAAAATAGAAAGAGAAAGATAACGCAGAGGCGCAGAGGACGCTGAGAAATCGCAGAGAGGAGGAGCATAGAAAGGGAGAGAAGAATTTAACACAGAGTGCACTGAGAACGGAGCACAGAGGACACCGAGAAGAAGAGAGTACAGCTAAGAGATTTTCAGGCGGCGTTCGAGCAACCCCAGGAGGATGTCGGCGGCTATCGCTAGCAGGGCGGCGGGGATGGCGCCGGCGAGGATTACAGCGTCGTTGACCATGGCGACGCCGCGGAAGATGAAGGTGCCGAGACCGCCCGCTCCGATGGCGGCGGCGATGGTGGCCACACCGATGGTGATGATGGTGGCGGTGCGAATGCCCGCGAGTATTACGGTGCGAGCTAACGGGAGACGGACGCGCCAGAGGATTTGCGATTCCGTCATACCCATAGCTTGGGCGGCTTCGAGCACGGCGGGGTCAATGCCAGTGAGGCCAACGTAGGTGTTACGCAGAATGGGGAGTAGCGCGTAGAGGACCAGCGCGACGATGGCAGTGCGGCGGCCGATGCCGCCGATGAACGGAATCGGAATCAGAAAGCCAAAGAGGGCGAGGCTGGGGATGGTCTGAAAAATACTGGCGAGACCGAGCGCCACATTGCGCAGCGTTGCCCGGTGGACGATGAACATGCCGAGCGGAACACCGATGACAATCGCAAAGGCCATGGCGATGAGAACGAGAGTCAGATGATTGGCGGTCGCTTCGAGGATTTCGGCGCGATGCTCGAGGAAAAATGTCCAGGCGTTCATGCGTGCGCACCGGCGAGGGGAGAGAGCGACGCGGTGAAAGCGCGGACTTCCGGATGATCGATGCGGGGAAATTCCTGAGGGGTGGCGTCAGCAACGATGCGGCCGCTCTCAAGAAGGATGATGCGGGAGGCGAGGAGCAGCGCTTCACGGAGATCATGGGTGACGAAGACGATAGTTTTGCCGAGGCGGCGGGCCAAAGCGCTGAATTCGCGCTGAAGCTCGGCGCGGGTAACAGGATCGAGCGCACCGAACGGCTCGTCCATTAGCAGAATTGGCGGGTCGGCAGCAAGGGCGCGCGCTACGCCGACGCGCTGGCGCTGTCCGCCAGAAAGTTCGTGCGGCTTCCGAGACGCGAATTCGATGGGATCGAGGCCGACGAGGGTGAGAAGTTCGCTGACGCGCGAAGAAATGCGGGGGGCATCCCACTTTTCAAGGTTGGGAACCAGAGCGATGTTTTGCGTCACGGTGAAATGAGGGAAAAGCCCCGCTTCTTGAATTACGTAGCCGATGCTGCGACGAAGACGAATGGGATCCCATTCGCTGGTGGGGCGGCCGCGGACGATGACCTGCCCCATGGTGGGAACAAGGAGGCGATTGATGAGCTTAAGCAGCGTGGTCTTGCCGCTACCACTGCGACCCAGTAGAACGAGAGTCTGACCGGATGCGACCGAGAAACGGATGTCGCTAACAATCCCGTGGTGGACGCTAAGGTTAATACCGTATGTCACGTTTTCGAAGTGAATGGTAGGGTCAGCTTTTTGTGGATCGGTTTTCGCGTTCATTTCGATTGACAGCCGGCGCATCTGGGAGTGAACATGCATGATAGTTCACTCCGGCCTCCGACCGTCGAGTTTTTCATGCATCGTAGCAGCGACTGCCGCATCCAATCGGGGGAGACACGCATGGGAGCCATGGCTAGCGCTGTACGCATTCGGCATGACCTTCACAGCCGACTGATAAACGCACGCAAACGTACCGACGACGTATTCCGCATCGTGCGCGAAGATGCGCTTTACGACCGGCCGATTGCGGAGCGACATCGGATTATTTTTTATATTGGGCACGTGGAAGCCTTTGATTGGAATCTGCTGGCGCAGCGGGCATTCGGATTGCAATCATTTCATCCTTCCTTTGATCAACTTTTTGCCTTTGGGATCGATCCGGTGGGGGGTGGCTTGCCTACGGACAAGCCGTCGGACTGGCCGAGCCGAGAAGAGGTCGACCATTACAACCAGCAACTGCGCAGCGAACTGGACAGCGCGATTTCGCAGGCGCTGCGCCGTCCATCGGGAGGGCATCCGCAGCTGACGAGCATGCTGGAAGTGGCGGTGGAGCACCGGTTGATGCATGCGGAAACGCTCGCCTACATGCTGCACCAGCTTCAACCCGATAAAAAAATCCCGCGAGCGGCGGAGTCTGTATGGAGGACGCCGCGGGCAAAGTCCCACCTTGTCGAGATTCCGGCGGGCCGCGCGACATTGGGCTTGCAGCGGCGGACCGGTGACGAGTTCGGCTGGGACAACGAGTTCGAGACGCACGAGGTGCGCGTAGCGGATTTTGCGATCGACACCTACAACGTAACGAATCGAGACTTCATGGCGTTCGTGCAGGCCGGAGGATATACAGAGCGTTCATTGTGGGACAAAGAAAGCTGGGAGTGGAAGAAACTGGAGGATGTGCAGCACCCGGTTTTCTGGCGGCGCGCGGGAAATCTGTGGCTATATCGAACGATGTTTGGGGAGGTTCAGCTCCCGATGGACTGGCCCGTATATGTGAGTCACGCGGAGGCAACCGCTTACGCAAAGTGGCTGGGACGCAAACTGCCCACGGAGGAACAATTCCATCGCGCGGCGTACGCAACCTCGAACGACGAGGTGGAGCGGACTTACCCGTGGGGCGACGAAGCGCCGGATACGCGTTACGGGAATTTTGATTTTGCGCATTGGGATCCGAGCCCGGTGGGATCGTATCCGCGCGGTGCGAGCGCGCACGGCGTCCACGACCTGGTCGGCAACGGATGGGAATGGACGCGCACCGAGTTCAAACCGTTTCCCGGTTTCACGGCGATGCCGTTTTATCCCGGATACTCAGCGAACTTCTTCGATGGAAAGCACTTCGTTATGAAGGGCGGTTCACCGCGCACGGCAGCTTGTATGCTGCGGCGATCGTTCCGCAATTGGTTCCAGCCGCATTACCCGTATGTTTACGCAACGTTTCGTTGTGTCGAGGACTAATCCAGCAATAAAGCCCAAGCCTTGGGAGCCATTCAATGCTGACTTACCAAACTCTTCCCGCCCGACATGTGTCCGAATTTGCCGCGGCGGTACGCGAAGGCTTGTTGAAGCCCGGACAGCGCGAACTGCCATCGAAATATCTGTACGACGAAGTGGGCTCGGCCCTGTTCGAAGCGATTTGCCTTTTGCCGGAGTACGGACTGACGCGAGCCGACGCACGGCTGCTGCAAACGCACGCGCAGGAAATCGTGGACCGGCTGCCTTCGCGGATTCACGTTGCGGAGCTGGGAAGCGGAAGCGGAAAGAAAACGCGTTGGATTCTGGAAGCCCTTTCGCGCCGGCAACGAACCTATTATTTCCCGATTGAGATCTCGCCCGCTGCGCTGGCCGCTTGCGAGAAAGAGTTAGGACAGATAGATATGGTGAGCATGGTTGGTTACGAGCAGCCTTATCTGGAGGGCCTGCGCGCCGTGGCTCAGGGACGCGATGAAGGCGATCACCTGCTCGTCCTTTTTTTGGGCAGCACGATTGGTAATTTCGACCGTGCGGCCGGCGAAGAGTTCTTGCGCGAGGTTCGGGAAATTCTGCAACCGGGCGACGCTTTACTGCTCGGGACGGACCTGGAAAAGGACGTGACAACGCAACTCTTGGCGTATGACGATCCGGCGGGCGTAACCGCGGCGTTCAATTTGAATGTTCTGGCACGCATCAATCGAGACTTGGGAGCGGATTTTGATTTGTCCTCCTTCCGGCATGAGGCGCGCTGGAATTATGAGCAGCGGCGGATCGAAATGCATCTGCGTTCGAGGCGGCGGCAGAGTGTAAGAATTCCGGCAGCGAACTTGCGGCTGATGCTCAACGAGGGCGAGACAATCTGGACGGAAAGCTCGCACAAGTACCAGCCTGAGGAAGTTGTAGGCATGGCCGAGCGCACGGGATTTGGATGCGAAGGTCAGTGGATCGACGAGGAGTGGCCCTTCGCTCAAAATTTGCTGATTGTGCGATAGAGACCCGAACCATCAGCCCTGCGTTTCGGGACACTAAGAGATTTCCCGCCACAGTTATTATGCCTGTTGCAAAGCTATCAGCGGATCGACGCGACTCGCGCTCCGCGCCGGCAAATAGCAAGCGATAAACGCTACCACGAGCAAAACCAGCGAAGCTCCTCCCAGGCTGAGAGGATCGGTCGCGCTCACTCCGTAGAGAAAACCGGACAGCGCGCGTCCAAGCAAAAACGCCAAGCATGCGCCCAATGCAACGCCGCTGAAAACTACACTCATTCCTTGCCGAAGAATAAAAAGCGATACATCGCCCTGATTCGCTCCCAATGCCATTCGCACGCCGATTTCCCGGCGGCGCTGATTCACGGAATACGCCATGATCCCATACAGACCCACCGACGCGAGTCCCAGCGCCAGGAGTCCGAAGACGCCAAGCAGCCCAACTCCGATCTTCGACCCCCAAAGCGCCTGATCAATTACTTTCGTTCCCGTGCGTATGTCTTCCATGGGCAGTGCGGGATCCAGGCTGCGAATTTGGGCCTGGATGGCGGCGAGAATCATGGACGGGTCGCGTTCCGTTCTGACATAAAGAATCATCGCGTCCGAATAGTTCTGCCGCAGCGGAATGTATACACATGGTTGGGGAGGCTCACCAAGCGTTTGGTAATTGGTGGTCTTCACCACGCCTACGATCTGCAGGAACTCTTTGCCACGCGGCAATTGTAGCCGCTTACCAACAGCATTCTCTCTCGGCCAATACTTCGCGGCCAGCGTGTCGTTAATGATTGCGATCGGAGTCGAAATGTCGCGATCCTCTTGAGTAAAGTCGCGGCCCTCCACAAACGGGATACCGAGCGTAGAAAAATAAGCCAGGTCAACGGTGTTTACAACCGCCGAGAGCACCTCTGATTTCTTGCGCTGCTCTTGGCCCTCGATCACCAAACCGACCTCCTTGCGCCCCCAAAGCGGCAGATTCGACGCCCAGGAGACTGACCAGATTCCAGGGACAGCGCCGAGGCGGTCACGCACCTGCTTGTAAAACTGTTCCGTTCGCACCCGATCGTACCCTGCTTGACCAGGAGACAGCATGAAGAGCGCCAAGTGTTTGGTCTCGAAACCGGGGTCGATGGTGTATTCGCGCTGGATGCTTCGCAGGAACAGCGCGGCCACTACCAGCAGAACGAGTGAAACCGCCACCTGGCCGGCAAGGAGCGTGTTCGCCAAGCTGATACGTCGGCGACTCCGCCCTACGCTGCGCGCTTCTTCCTTGAGTACTTCCGAAACAGATGTGCGCGAAGACCGCAGAGCCGGGACGATGCCGAATATCAACCCGGTTACGACGGACACCGCGAACGCAAATCCGAATACGCTGGGGTTGATTCGGAGATCAGCAAGGTTCGGAGCATATTCCGCGGGACGCAAAGACCACAGAAACTGGCATCCCCCATAGCCAAACAGAAATCCCAGAACGCCGCCTAGAAGACCAAGGAGCACGCTTTCAGTCAGCACTTGCCGCATCAGGCGGCTTCGTCCGGCGCCAAGCGCCATGCGAACCGCAATTTCCTGGCGGCGTACAGTGGCGCGAGACAGAAGGAGATTGGCCACGTTGGAACAGGCGATGAGCAGCACAAGCCCCACGATAGCCATCAGCAGAGCGCCTCCAAACTGCACCCCCTGCCGTTCCGGACCGTAGGCCGCTTCGATCAACGGCCGCAACATCACGCCCTGGCCTTGGTCCGTGTCCGGGTACTCCCTTTCGAGCGCGCCTGCGATGATGTTCATCTCCGCCCGGGCCTGAGTAAGCGTAAGACCCGGCCGGAGGCGGCCCACTCCCGTAAAGAAAGGAAGCGCGCGGTCGCTCAAGGCGTTCCGCTGCTCCGCCGGCAAGATTTGCTCCGCCATCATCGATGGAACCCACACGTCGGGCCCGAAGACGGCGTAGAGTCCTTTGAATCCTTTGGGCCCGATGCCGATGATAGTGAAAGGCGCGTTGTTGAGCTTGATCGTTCGCCCGACGATGTCCGAAGCCCCACCAAAGCGGCTCTGCCATGCTGCATAACCGAGCACGGCGACGGGCGCGACACCTGGCGTGGTGTCCTCGTTCGGAAGGAAAAATCGGCCCATGAACGGGTGGAGGCCGAGCGTCTCGAAGTAATTAGCGGTCACCAGTTCCACGAAAATCCGGTGCGCATCTCCCGTGTCCGTCATCGTGATCGCCATAGGATTCGAGTGGGCCGCCAGACTGCCGAAGGAATGGACTCTCTCTCTGAGATCTTTGACGTTCAGAAACGACATGAGCTGCGGGTCCCCGGCTGCCTGCGCCGTCTTCTTCTGTTGTGTTGTATTCACGGCGGCCAGTTCAGAGATTTTCGCGACGGGGAGCGGGTTCAAAATGAGTGTGTCGATAATCGTAAAAACAGCAGTGTTGGCGCCGATGCCCAGCGCGAGAGTCAGCGTAACGACCGCCGTGAAGCCGGGAGTCTTCCGCAGCATCCGCGCGGCATAGCGCAAGTCCTGGAGCAGATCGGAGAACAATTGTCCGCTGGTTGCAGCGCCTTCCGGTATAGGCTCATAAGAAGGGAACTCCTCAGAGGCTTGCAGCTCCGGAGCAAGATCCGTCGCATCGAGTTCAGCGATAACATCCCGGAATGCCTGCTCGTGCGTAGTCCCTTGCGCTCGAATTTCCTCGTATCGATCCTGCAGATGACCGGACACTTCGTCGATAATTTCAGCTTCCCGTTCGGGCCGGAGATGTAATCCTGCCAATCGCTTTTCGATCTCGTGCTTCCATTCAGGCATGTTCCACTCCCGCGATGCGGCCGACTGCTCCGACGAACGCTTCCCACTTCTTGCGTTGCAGCGCCAGAACCCGGTGCCCTTCGGGGGTCAGTCGGTAGTAGCGCCGGCGTCTTTGATTGGCCTTCTCTACCCAGCGCCCCTGAATCCACCCTCGCTCTTCGATCCGGTACAGCAGGGGATAAAGTGAGGCGATATGGAAATGGAGAGCGCCTCCGGAGCGGATTTCAATCAGCTTGCCGATTTCGTAGCCGTGGCGAGGCTGAGATTGCAGCAACGCGAGAATCAGCAACTCGGCGCTGCCCTTCTTCCATTCATCTTCGACGGGCGTCATATATGTCACTCCCACATGTATTACGCGCAGCGCCCGCAAAGATTTCACGAGCCCGTATTTCGTGGTAGTAACTTTTATTGACGCCGGTAACTGATTTTATTTTCTGGGGATTACAGGCCTAAGATTCGCTGGTTCGAGCGGCTTCAGAAGGATTCGATGCGCCAGAATAGATGGGCGGCCCAGGGTTTGGCGGTGGACAGCGAGGGGCGCCAAACGGCCAGGATTTGCGAGCCCTGGTAGACGCGTTCGAAACCTTCTTCGGATTCCGAGACCGTTTCAATTGGGGAAATCCAGAATTGCTCAGCGCCCGGAGCGTGCAGAGCTACGCGAATGCGCTGCCAGCCGTCTTCCACGCGGAGCGTAGGGCCAGGAACGCACCCGCTGAAGCGCAAATTCTGCGGTCCGGAAGGCGTCTGAAAAAACCGGTCGGGCTCCGTGGGCGCAAGGAAATTCAGCACCGATTCGATCCCAACCGCTAAGTTCCGATCGAGGACGGCGGGCTGAGAAATCTTCACTTCACAAGCGACTTCGCAGCCGCGAGGCGCGGGACCAAACGAAAACAATTTAGTGACGGAGAGGCGTGGGCCGGAGTCCTCTTTCCCATGCCAGTCGAGCGGGGCTTCGCGAACCAACTCAGCTTCGCGATCGGTGGTGCGGCCAATGCTAAATGCGCCAGCAGCGAAGCCGGGATCTTCTTGAAGCTGGATACTCTCGTAGTCGGCGTGACTGCGCGAGGGATCGAAGAGCATCAAACGAAAGGTATGGCGCGGCCAGCGATCATACCGGAGAAAGCGCTCGAGGCCCGGCTCCTTCACGCGCGTCTGTTCGTGAATGGAAGTGACCGCACCGGACGGGTTGTTGGCGATTTCGCGAAGGCGCGCATGGTAGGCCTCCGGGCGGCGCAGGATGGAGTTAATAAGGGTTGAACCGGTGGAACGAAAATCCAGAGTCGCGAGCGTGCCGCCATCAGAAGGCTTCAACAACGCCTGATATTCGGTGGAGGTGAAGAGGAGTTCGCTGGTGCCGTCGCCGTCGTAATCGAGTGTCTCCACGCGGGGAGTGAGACCTCCGGGCGTTTGCTGGTCGGCAATAAATTCGGCGCGAATGAGGCTACGCCAAAGCTCGGTGCGCAGGTGCGGAGCATAGAGGCCGCCGAAAATTCCGTGCCAGTAGGCATCATTGCATTGCGCGCGTAAGAGAAGATCGCGGGCTTTCTTCAGTTCCTCGCCGGCTTTCGAAACGCTGCGCCGTGCGGGCGAAGTGTCGATGCGGCGAGCAACGTGCAGCATTTTTTTGTGTAGCAAATTGGATTCGGAATATTTGCGGAAGAAGCCGCGCCAGGATCCACCACGAAGGAATGAAAGGACCTCGTTGCGCGAGCTGAATTCTTTAAGTACCTGGTTATAGCGCTGGCGGACACGCGTGGGCAACGCCCATTCCATCATCTCCGTGTAGGAGGCGGTGGGCAGGTCGGCGCGGCCAGCGGGAGTGTGCGCGGCAAAGTATTCGCTGGGCGTGGAAGCGTGCAACCAGGAAGCGTTTTCCTCTAGAGCCGTGAAAAACTTCTCGAGCCAACCGTCTTTGTAGCAATGGTCAAAGGTGCCGGGCCAGACACCGAATTTCTCCATGTCGTCGCCCATGGCAGCCATTTGGCCAGGGTGCGCGCCCGCGGTTTCCTTGAGATACGCGATGACTTGCTCGACGGTGCCGAATGGAATCAGGTAACGAAGAATTTTCTGGCCGGGGATGAGGCGAATGGTTTGCCCATGATCCTCGGCGATATAGTCGGCAAACAATTCGTCGGGCTCGAAGCCGGCGGAAAGAAAGTGAATGTCGTCGAGAACGGTGTAGCCGACGTTGGCTTCCGCAAGAACAGAAGCGAGTTGCGGCTCCCAGACACGTTCGGCAAGCCACGCGCCCGTGGGGCGCTCGCCGAAATGGTGCTCAAGATAGTCTGCGAGCCGGATGAGTTGCACGCGCTGGTCCGCGGCAGGGATCGAAATGAGAATAGGCTCGTAGAAGCCGCCGCCAACCATCTCGACTTGGCCGCTTTTCACTACGGCCTTCAGGCGCTGGAAATATTCAGGCCGATTTTCTTCGATCCAGGTCAGCAGCGGCCCGGAATAGTGGAGACCGACGTGGACACTGGGGTGCCTCTCCAAAGTCTCAAGGAATGGCAGATAGCAACGCGCGTAGGATTGCTCAAAAACGTGGCCGAAGTTGCCGCAAGGCTGATGGGCGTGGATGAGTAAGACCAGATGGAACTTTGGCGGCACGGGGACGGGGCGTTCTCCAGAGAAACAGAATAACTCTGTCGCACGAAGTTGCAATGCGTAGACAGAGCGGGTGTGCGCGAATCACGCACCCCGGTTGGATGCTTGCCATAAGTCAAGTGGCGCGAAAACGTTGCCGCGATGCAGAGTTTCTAGACTGACAGAGCGCAGCTACTTCTTGGCGTACCAGTCGGCGTTGACGGGTGTGAAGCTTTGCCACTTCTCCGGCAGGTCTTCGAGGGCGAAGATGGCGGTTACCGGGCAAACCGGGACGCAAGCGCCGCAATCGATGCATTCCGTTGGATTAATGTAGAGCTGCTTCTCACTTTCAAACTGGGGCTCGTCCTTACGGGGATGGATGCAGTCGACCGGGCAAACATCCACGCAGGCAGTATCTTTCGTGCCGATACACGGTTCGGCGATCACGTAAGCCATTCAACATCTCCTTTTGTTCGACGGCGGCCCGGTGGCACAAACTGACGGATGCACGACGAGCGAAATTTTCTTATACCACGGCCCCATCGGGGGCAACAAGCGGCATGGACTGATTGTACGCGGGGGGAATAGGTTTCTCAACCTAAGCGTCTAACAGATAGAATGATGGAGGAAGGAACCTAGATGCGAACCCGGATTGCCGTTGCCGCATTGCTGCTTAGCACAGTCGCTGTTGTTGGCGTTTCGGTTGCCGGAGCGCCGCAAACCCATGCGCCGCACGATCCGCAAATCATCGATGTGCGGGGCTATCAAGAGCTGGTGCGGCACTATCACGGAAAGCCGCTGCTGATCAATTTCTGGGCCACGTGGTGCGAGCCATGCCGCGACGAATATCCGATGCTGAATGAGCTCTCGCAAGAGTATGCGCCGAAGGGGCTGCGTGTGGTGGGCGTGAATTCCGATCAGGACGGCGATTTGATTTTGATGCGGCGTTTCATCGCGCGCTACAAGCCCGTGTTCCCGAATTACCGGAAGAAGCCGGGGAAGCCGGAAGAGGAAGGGGAATTTAATCAGGCGGTGCTGCCAGAGTGGCGCGGCGAGCTCCCGGCGACATTTCTTTATGGCAAGGACGGCCGTCTAATCGGCCACTTTTTCGGCGCACGGAACCGAGATACCTACGAAGCCGCTATTCGCCAGTTGCTCTCTGGCGGCGCGAGCGCTTCCCGCTGACGAAACAGAGTTTCAGCTAGAGTTTCCAGCTGCCCCCAGTACGTTTCTCTCCAGAGGTGCCACATGCTCGATATGAAGGGCAATCGCGTGACGTATTTCGGCCACAGCACGTTTTCGCTGACGACTGCTTCCGGACAGGTTGCATTGATCGACCCATGGGTGATGACAAACCCGGTGTGCCCAGACAAGCTAAAGAAGGTTCCCAAGCTGGATGCGATTTTTCTTTCGCACGCACATTCGGATCATCTTGGCGACCTGCTGGCGCTCGGGAAACAGCACAAGCCACAGGTCGTGGCCATTTTCGAGACGTGTTTGTGGATCGGGAGCAAGGGGTTCGGCGAACAGACCAAGCCGATGGGCAAGGGCGGGACGCAGAAGGTCGGAGAGTTTGAAGTCACGATGACCCATGCGTTTCATTCGAACTCGATTGACGACGACGGAGAGCGCATCTATGCCGGCGAGCCAGCGGGATTGGTAATTCGCATGCCGGGAGGCTTTACGGTGTACCATGCGGGCGACACGGCACTGTTTGGCGACATGAAATTGATCGGTGAGCTGTACAAGCCGGATGTGGCCCTACTGCCTATCGGCGATCACTTCACCATGGGGCCGCGCGACGCGGCGCACGCCATTCGCTTTCTTGGCGTGAAGCACGTCGTGCCGATGCACTACGCGACGTTTCCCTTTCTGGTGGGCAGGCCCGAACATTTGGAGCAGGAAGCAAAAGATATCGCCGGACTGGAGATTCACGCATTGAAACCGGGAGAGAGCTTATGATCCGCAGTGATAATCTGCGCAGCGCTTTCACGCAAGAGGATGTGGACAAGTACATCTACGATTTGCTGCCCGCGCGTGACCCGGTCGTGCAAGAGATAGAAGCATACGCCGAAGAACATCGCGTGCCGATCATTGGACCGGCGGTGGCGCGGCTGTTGACGCTGCTGGTGCAAGTTTCGGGAGCGGTGCGGATCTTTGAGATGGGCTCGGCGATTGGGTATTCGACAATTTGGCTGGCGCGCGCGGCTGGCCCGAAGGCGAAGGTTTTCTACACAGATGGCAATCCGGAAAATGCGCGAAGGGCGCAGGAATACTTCCGGAAGGCAGGGGTGGCCAAACGCGTCAACGTGCAGGTGGGAAACGCCCTCGAGCTTGTGAAGAAGACGCCTGGTAAGTTTGATTTCATTTTCAACGATGTGGACAAGCAGCAATATCCGGACGCGTTAAAGGCTGCGCTTCCAAAACTGCGGCGCGGCGGATTGTTTGTGACGGACAATACGCTGTGGTCGGGCAAGGCGGCGCGGCCCGCGGCTGCTGAGGACGAAAACACGCGCGGCGTGCAAGAATTCAACCGGCTGGTTTACGCGTCGAAAGAGCTGTTCCCCGTTTTAATTCCGCTGCGCGATGGCGTCACGGTATGCCGAAAGGCGTAGCTGCGCACTCCCAGCCTCCGGATTAGGGCCGGAGGAAATTGCGCAGGAAGAAGGCGAGGTTGGCCGGCCGCTCGGCCAGGCGGCGCATGAAATAGGGAAACCAATCGCGGCCGTATGGAATATAAATGCGGAGGCGATAGCCGTCTTTAACGAGCTGGCGCTGCAGGTCGGTTCGCACGCCGTACAGCATTTGGAACTCAAAATCGTCCTTGGAGATTTTTTCGGCCGCCGCGAAGCGAATGGTTTGCGCGATCATGCGCGGATCGTGTGTCGCTATAGCGTGGTAGAAGCCGCTGGGCAGTAACATTTGCATCAGGCGGACGTAATTGCCATCGACGTCTTTCTTTCTGGCGTACGCCACCTCATCGGATTCCTTGTAGGCGCCTTTGCAAAGGCGAATGCGGCAGCCGTAGGTCAGCAGGTCTTGAACATCCTTTTCGCTTCGGTAGAGATAGGATTGGATCACCGTTCCCACAGCGGGATTGTGCGCGCGAACACGCTTGACGAGGTCGATGGTGCGTTGTGTGTAATCGGAACCCTCCATGTCAACGCGCAAAACATTTTCGTAGCCAGCGGCACGCTCGACAATCGATAGGAGGAGGCCCTCACAGAAATCGGGGCTGAGATCGAGGCCGAGTTGCGTGAGCTTGCAGGAGACATTGGCGTGCAAACGTTCGTCCGCGATGCGATCGAAAATTTCGAGGTAAGCATCACGTGCGCGCTGGGCATCGGCAACAGTGGCGACATTTTCGCCGAGGTAATCGAGGCTGGTGTACATCCCCTGGCTGTTGCAGGCGCGGGCAGCGATGATGGCCTCATCCAGCGTCTCGCCAGCAACGAAGCGGCGAGCCATGCGGCGCGTGGCTGCGTTGGAGGTAACCCAGTGAGCGAAGCCGGGGCTCGCTGAGAGTTTCAGCAGGGTCGAGCGAAGCATCAAGCTTGATTATGCCTGCAGGAGAGATAGCACACTAGGACGGCAATCATTCATTGTGCTCTTCCAGGAACTTTTCGGCGTCCATAGCGGCCATGCATCCGGAACCAGCGGCGGTGACCGCCTGGCGATAGCGGTGGTCTTGGACGTCGCCTGCCACGAAAACACCAGGGACGGTCGTCTTGCTGCCATTCAGAGAGATGAGGTAGCCGTTGGGATCCATGTCTAGCTTGCCGCGGAAGACAATGGTGTTCGGGTCGTGGCCGATAGCGACAAAAACGCCCTCGAGCTCGAGCTCAGTGGTGGCATTGGTTTCGGGGTTGCGCAAGCGCACGCTGCCGACGTGACCACTGGGATGGGGAAGAATCTCGTCGACGACCGCGGGCGTGACGAATTCGACTTTTCCATTGGCCCGCGCGCGATCGAGCATGATTTTAGAAGCGCGAAACTCCGAGCGGCGATGCACGAGATAAACCTTGCTGGCGTAGCGGGTCAAGAAGACAGCCTCTTCCATGGCCGTATCGCCCCCGCCAACGACCGCTATCGGTTTGCCACGGAAGAAATAGCCGTCGCACGTAGCACAGGTGGAAACGCCGCGGCCCATCAGGTGGCGCTCGGAGGGTAGCCCGAGGAGCCGGGCAGACGCGCCGGCAGCCACAATGAGGGTCTTGGACTCATACGTGTCCTTGCCGGCGACAATTTTGAAGGGGCGGCGGCTGAGATCGACTTCGCTCACCGCGCCGGATTTGAATTCCGCGCCGAATCTTTCCGCCTGCTTGCGCATATTGTCGATCAACTCGGGCCCCAGAATACCCTCGGGGAAGCCGGGGAAGTTTTCGACCATAGTCGTGAGGGTGAGCTGACCGCCCGGCTCGTGGCCATCGATCACCAACGGCTTGAGATTGGCGCGAGCGGCATAGATCGCTGCGGTGAGTCCAGCGCAACCGCTTCCGATGATAACGACGTTGTACATTCAAGACTCCCGAAAGATTGGATTCGCCGACACGACCGACCGGTACAGCGAAAGCGGTATTGTAGCATCGTCGCACTTTGTGTTTCGTCTGGTCGCTAGGGGCCAAATTGGAGTACGGTTTTGGTCCGGTTTTGGTCCCGTCGGTTTGACCCGTTTACGCGGCGCAGCTTATATTCCGAGCTAGTCGTTATTGCGTAACAAAGAGTCTACTGGCCGGGAGGAAACGGAAGACAAATGGATCCGCGTTATCCGATAGGAAAGTACACGCCGCCTCAGGGAGTTACGCCTACTTTGCGGCAGGAGGCAATTTCCGCGATTGCCGAGGCGCCCGCGAAGCTGCGCGCCGCGATTAAGGGATTGAACGAAGAGCAATTAAACACGCCCTACCGTGAAGGCGGCTGGACGGTGCGGCAGGTCGCGCATCATGTTCCGGACAGCCACCTGAATGCATATGTGCGCTTGCGGCTGGCGTTGACGGAGCAAGAGCCCACGATAAAGCCATACGAAGAGGCGCGGTGGGCGGAGTTGGAGGACGCCAGGTCCGCTCCCGTTGACGTATCTCTGGCACTGCTGGATTCGTTGCATGAGCGCTGGGTGCGGCTGTTACGCTCGTTGAAGGCAGAGGATTTCGCACGCACGTTCCGGCACCCGGACCACGGAGTGCGCACCGTGGATTGGTTGCTCTTCTTATACGCGTGGCACGGGCGGCATCACACAGCGCACATTACCGAGCTGCGCAAACAAAAAGGCTGGTAGCCGCGGGTCATTTTTGCCTGAAAGATTCCGCAGGCGGGCGCTCACCACTACGTCCTGCGCCTCCATTGGGGCTCAAATGGATGGAAGGTGGCGCGGTTCGCGGGCGCTCGTGTACGATGGTTGGTGAGGAGAACGCATGAGTCGACCGGCTGGAACGTACGCGATATTCGAGACTTCGCAGGGCAATATCGTCATTCGCCTGCTCGAGAAGGAAGCGCCCAAGACAGTAGCCAATTTCATAGGTCTGGCCGAAGGAACAAAAGAATTCACCGACGAAATGACCGGGAAGAAGCAGAAGAGAAACTATTACGACGGCCTGACGTTTCATCGCGTGATTCCCGACTTCATGATTCAGGGCGGCTGCCCGCGCGGCGATGGACGCGGCGGCCCGGGCTACACCTTCCCGGATGAGTTTCATCCTTCGCTGAAGCACTCCAAGGCGGGAAAACTTTCCATGGCTAACGCCGGTCCAGGGACGAACGGCAGCCAATTTTTCATAACGGTGGCGGCGACGCCCTGGCTGGACAACAAACACACTATTTTCGGCGAGGTAGTGGAAGGCCAGGACTTGGCGGACAAAATTTCCAAAGTGCCACGCGATTCGAGCGATCGCCCGCGCACTCCGGTGACTTTGAACAAGGTGCGTATTGAAAGGGTGCAGTAGCAAATTGATTTAATACAGCGGATTCCGCGGGCAAAGGCCAAGGTACGGAGAAGCATGCTGACCCCGCAGCAAGTGCTGCGAATCACTATTGAAATGATATTCGTGCTGCTTGGAGGGCTGGTGATATGGCTCGGCCTCAGCGGGCACATCTTGTTCGACCGGCGCAAGTCTGGCTGGCTACTCCTGAGTGTCGCGCTCGTTTTGTGGGGTTTGCGCGCCCTGTACAAGCCTGTGAAATGGTGGTCGCGCTGGGAGCGATGGACACGCGGGATCTCTCTTACCTTGCTCGGTGTAGTAATGTTCGCGATCTCGCGCGTGCCGTTCCTTTGGGTGGGGCGCTTGCTGGCGTTTGCCGGCGTTTTGCTGATGGTCCGCGGCTTGATAGGGTCCGTGCTGATCCTGCGGCCACGCTGACTGCTTTAAGAAACGCTTCTCTTCTGGTTTTCCGTTCTTCCCAGATATAATCCACGCAACCCACCGCCCTGCGGCAGGCCCTACCAAAACACGAAGGGGGACACCCTCATGCTCAAGGAATTCAAAGAGTTCGCCATGCGCGGCAATGTCATCGATCTCGCAGTTGGCGTCATCATCGGAGCAGCGTTCGGGAAAATCGTCTCTTCGCTGGTGGAGGACATCATTATGCCCCCCGTGGGGCTTCTCCTGCATGGCGTGGATTTCACGAATCTATTCATCACTTTAGACCGCAGGCACTTTGATACCCTGGCGCAGGCAAAAGCCGCTGGCGCTCCGACGCTGAACTATGGCTTGTTCGTGAACAATGTAATCAGTTTTCTGATCGTTGCGTTCTGCGTCTTCCTTTTGGTACACCAAGTCAATCGCTGGACGAAAAAGCCGGTACCGGCTGCCGCCCCCCCAACAAAAGAGTGCCCTCAATGCGCGATGACGATTCCCATAAACGCGAAGAAATGCCCGCATTGCACGTCGCAAATTGCGTAAGCGCGGCCGTTAGCGCTAGCGCAGAAAAGAAAAAATCACGATGCAAAGCTCACATGCGACCCCAGCGTCAACAAATACAATTCGCAGCGGCTCCGGATCCTAGTTTCACTGAGAACTAAGCACTAACAACTAACAACAGACACTCAAATAGAAAACCGCGCTACACCTTGGATTTTCGCTTGCTCTGATTGGACTCCAGATGGTGACGCAAGCGGTTGACGACCTCATCCTCGTGGCCTTCCTCAATCTCCTTCTGAACCTCCTCTAAAGCGAAGTGCACCACGTCGTGATGGTGCAATTCTTCGCGCGCGAGTGATTCACTGAACCGCAGCCAGAGGCGATGCAGTAGATTTACCTCATTGGCGGTAAGGTTGGGCGCGTGCGGGCCCAGCACCTTATAGATTTTGTCGCCGTTGGGCAGATGAATTTCCAGGTTGAATTGCGGCTTCGGATCCGGCAGTTTTTCCCAGGCTTCGCCGATTTGCCGCGCCTGCTCTTCGGTGTTCTCCCTGGCGGAGCGGCCAATCACAATGGTGCTGGATTGCAATGCGGTAGAGGCGCGCAGGATGCCGTCCCACAAGTCGTTGGCGGCGACGACCGCCAGGCGAATCGACTTGCCGCGCTTTTCCGCCATCGAGAGCGCCTGGGAAAACAGATGCTGCTCAATGCTGCCGAAGAGCTGATCGGCCTCCAGCTCGTTCTCGCCCGATCCCGAGCGCCTCAGAAGGCGCACATGAAGGACCACCACGTCACGCCGCCCGGGCTTGATTCGATCAAGAACGTTTCCGAGGTGATACAAATTGAAATGGTTGCTGACGGGCACAAGAATATTTCCCGGCCGCGCGCCCACAGCCTCAGGGCTTAACTCGCCCTCCAGCTCAAGGTTGAACTGATCCATTTCCACGTGTGCGACACCGCGGTTTTTGGCGCGGCGCTCGGAAACGGTGAAGACGACGTACAAAATTACAGAAAAAACGCCACCTGCGACTGTGGCTATTGGCTTGGTGAACAGGTTCGTGACAGCGATAGCGAACAGGGCGAGCGTAATCAGGCCAAGACCCACCGGAATTTGCACGCCGCGAAAGTAGAAGTTTAGGGGAACCTGGAACTCGCGTTCGCCCGGACGCGTGTAGCGCAAGACCAGCACCGCCAAGCCGTTCATCGCGAAACTCCAAATCACGCCGAAAGCGTAGAGGTTCGCGAGGAAAGTGACGTTGCCGCGGCTGATCAAGATGGTGAGGATCTGCAATCCCACGACGATATTGATGATCCGGTAGCTCGTGCCAAAGCGCGGATGCGGCTGCCGGAACCATTCGCTGAGCACGCCGTCTTCCGAGACGCGGTTGAGCACGCCGTTGGAACCAACAATCGCGGTGTTGACCGCGCCGGCGAGAATCAGAGTCCCCACCACGACCACAAAGCCATGGAAAATCAAGCGGACGATCAATGGGCCCTGGAGGCTCATGGCCAAACCACCGATGAGGTTTTCCAGGTATTTTTGCCGGACGTCGTCGGGGATGATCATCACCGCGAAGAACGACACCATCGAGGTGAATACCAGGCTGTAGACGAAAATGACCAAGCCGGCCTTTTTCAGGTTTTGGAGCTTGGGACTTTCAATTTCGCGATACACCTGCGCAAGGGATTCTTCTCCGCTCATGGCCAGCACGGAATGCCCTAGCGCGATAAAAATGGCGACAATCCCAAGTTGCGGGAATACCGTATGGGCAAGCCATCCCAGCGCGTTCGGGCTAAACCGAAGATTGCGAGGATACGGAAACGGCGGAAGAGCCGAATGCCGCAACACGGCAGTGTAAATGCACCAGCCGATCAGCAGCACCACCATGACGGTGACCAGCTTCATGATGTGCAGCGCTTTTTCGCTCGATTCAGCTACGCCCTTGGTGTTCTCCCACCAGAAATATGCCGTGACGACGATGGCGAAGGTGGTGGCGATACCGGCGACGGTGGATTCCGAAAAGGGTCCGCTCAGGTGAGCATGCTGGGAGAGATCGCTGAGCAAGCCACCGAGATATTGCCCGGCGGAAACACCGCTAATCGGCCCAGTGAGGATGTAGTCGAACATCAGCGCGGAGACGCTGAATTTCGCCAATGCGCCGCCGAGGGATTGCTTGACCGCGCGGTACACGCCGCCGCGCACGAACATGCTGCAGCTTTCCACGTAGACCGCGCGCACGGCGTAAGAAAACAACATGATCGCCAGGATGAACCAGGGTGCGGTCTTGCCGATGTACCCTTCCGCTTCACCGCCCGCGTAGTACGCCGAGGAAGCCAGATCGTTCAGTACGATAGCCGCCGCGCGCCAAAAAGAAATGAAAGTAAGGAGAGCGGTAGTAGCTACGATAACGCGGGGAATGCCGTTACCCCGGCCGCGCGTAGCAGCAGGGTTGGTGGGAGAGCTGCTCATGTCTGGGTGAACTTTTGACCTAACAAATTAAAATGTCCCACTTTTCCGACGCGAAGTCTAGGTGCTGAAAATGCGCGGGGTTAACTACCCAGCTGCGCGAAAGGCTTTGGCACAATCGCTGCACGGGCAGATGCTGCGCAAGTGATCATAGCTGAAGATACCGGTGGCATGACCATCGGTAAACGTGATCTGGATGGCGTAGTTGCCGACCGTGGTAGCTGCTTGCGCGCGCGGCTTCGGTTTGAACATCGGCAAAGCAGCCGCGGAAGCAGGGCCCGCGCCGGCAAAGGCGCTCTTTTTTATCCGCTCGTCATTGCAAGTGGCGCAGGGGCATTCGTCGCGAAGATAAGCAAAATCGTAATGACTGGAATGACCATCGGACCAGGTGATGTCGACGCCAGCGCCACTGGTGACGTGAACTCTAACCGTTGCGGGTTTTTTGCGGGAATCAAGGGGAATGGGCATCGCGCCTCTGGCAACGTCAGTCTTTCTTGCCGTTGCAGCAATCGCCGGGCGGGATGGGATTGCCATGCGGACACGTTTTCGGATGACCCAGGAAGCTGCAGATGCGTTGATCGAGTTCGGGGCTGATGATGTGCTCGAACTTGCAAGCTTGGGTGTGCGCCTCCGAATCGTCGACCGCAAACGTGTCTTTGAAAAGCCGCTCGGCCAGCCTATGACGGCGCACGACGTCGCGGGCGCGGCGGCTGCCTCCGGGCGTCAACTTTACTTCGCCGTTTTGCAATTCGACTAGCTGCAACTCCGACATGCGGCCCAGCATGCGCGCGGCAGGCTCATCCGGCAAGACCGGAAGATGCCCAGCCGGTCCCGTGGCGTGAAGAATCTCGACTTGCGCCGGCTTCCCCTCTTCGCCGCAAATCCAGATTTGCTCGAGCAGATGATCGAAACGAATCTCATCGTCTGTCGAGGTGCTGCTGCAGCAGTCCGCGGTGTTAACAAGTGGGCAGGCGAGCGGGTGGCCGGGACCGTGCAGCGCGGTGTCAAATTGCAGGTGGCCGTGGGCGAGTTCGATACGACGGTCGGCTTGGCGCGCAATGTCGGGGTCGTGCGTGACCATCAGAATTGTGTGGCCAGAGTTGTGCAGCTCACGAAAGATTTGCAGCACAATAGCTTCGTTGACTTCATCGAGGTTGCCCGTCGGCTCGTCCGCAAGAATCAGCTTGGGCTGATTGATGAGAGCGCGCGCGATGGCCACGCGCTGCTGCTCGCCACCGGAAAGTTGCGCGGGAAGATGTGTCAGGCGATCACCCAGGCCCACGCGGTGCAGTGCTTCGCTCGCCTGCTTCTCATCTGTCACGCTGTGAAAGTACTGCGCCAGCATCACGTTTTCCAGCGCCGTCAAGTACGGCACAAGATGAAATTGCTGGAACACGAAGCCGACCTTTTCGGCGCGGTAGCGAACGATTTCGCTTTCGCTCAGCTTTGCCAGGTCGACCCCATCGACAATCACGCGCCCGGAAGTCAGCGTATCCAGGCCGCCAAGGATATTGATGAGCGTGGTCTTGCCGGAGCCGGACGGTCCCATGAGCGCAACCCATTCGCCGGGAGCGATGTTGAAGCTCAGCGAGTCCACCGCGCGCAGCGGTCCGTATTTCTTGGTGAGCGATTCGATGACAACCTGGGCAGCGGGGCTCACGCCTCACCTCGAAAGACCGACGCCGGGCGAATATTAGCAAGCCGCCGCAACGGGTACGCGCTGGCGATCGCGACGACAATAGTCAGGGCCACAGCTACAGGATACACAATCAAGCGCGGCTGCGCCGCAACGCCGAACACAGCTTTGCCTAGCCACATCGAAAGCAAAATGCCGATGGCCGCGCCAAGCACGCCGCCGGCCAGTCCGAGAATCGCGGCCTCCGCCAGAAAGAGGCGCAGCACGCGCCGTGTCGCGCCGCCGATGGCCTTCATCAAGCCCACATCGTTGCGCCGTTCCATAGCAACGTTGGTCATCGCCGCCATCACGCACAGCCCAGTAAGCACAAGCACAAGTCCGACGGTCGCCGACAAAATGCCGCTGATGCGATCGTAGATTTTCGCCTCGCCCTCGGTGAATTGCCGAATCGGGCGCACATCTGAATTAGGAAGTCTCTGCTGCAGATCACGGATAAAGCGTTCGATGGACTGGGAAGTTCCCGTGGTGACGACTTGAATCAAACCGATTTGTCCGGGGAGTTGCGCGAGTCTTTGTGCGGTTTCGATGTGGACGAAAATTTGGTTGTCTTCCTGTCCGCCGTACGAGTTCACGTGCCAGACGGAACACACTTCCTCGACCGATTCATTTCTTAACGTCACCTTGTCGCGCCCATGAACATTCAACGTCGAAGCGACTTTCACTCCCAAATCGCAATACGGCAAGCCGTCGGTTAACAGGCGGGCAGCAGTCGGTCTCGAATTTAACATCTCCTGCTGAACTCCCCCAGTGTACCCAGCCACTACCACCGGAACGGAGGCGGCTAATGTACCCGTCTTCGAGGCTTGTCGTGCTGCGTTTGCTATGAGGTAGAGCCAACCGGTGCTTACGACTTGATTTCCTTCGTTCAGCAGGGGGACTTTTTGAATAACGGACTCAGGCATGGTCCGGGGCTGCGTGGCGGAGCCGTCGTCGCCGCGTGGAGCAATCACCACGTTCGGGCCAAAGGCGCGGAATTCGGTGGTGAGGCGGCGCTTCGCGTCCACCTGAAGATTCAGCAGGGCCGCGGTCACCGCCGCGCCTGCGCCTAGCGCAAGCAAAATCACGAAGAGGCGTCCGCGATTGGCTGCAAGCAGGCGGCGGACGATGCGCCAGAACATTTTGCGGTCCGGCATTATTCGCCCCGCAAAATCGGCGCAGGCTCATAGCGCGAGGCGCGGCGCAGAGGAATCGCGCTGCCAAGTAGCGTCACGATAGCAGCTAAACCGACAATCACAGCAAGCACCAGGAACGAAAATGCCGGCGCAACACCAAATATTCTTTGCCCCACGACTCGCGCGAGCAAAATGCCCAGCGAATAACCGAGCCCTCCGCCAACCAGTGCCAGCAGGAGCTGCTCTGCCGCCAACAAGAAACCCACTGCGCCGGAACCGGCACCCAGCGCCTTCATCAAGCCAATCTCCGTCCGTCGCTCGATCACCGAGGCTGCGGAGGACGCGCCGACGGCCAGTGCGGCCGCAAGCAACGCAGCAAATGTCACCAGCCACAGCAAAGTCCGTACACGCGTAAGAATCGCGCCTTCGCCTTCCGCGACGCGCCGAATCACCCGCACGTCCGCCCCTGGCAACACCTGCCCGATCTGCAGCGCAATCGAAGAAATGTACGGCGAGCAATACCAACGTTCGTAGTCGGCAGGAGCCAGTGTGCTCGGATCGCGCCGCCCAAAGTCATCCTCTGGCTTGGTTAGCGCACTGACGTAGAGTTGACGATATTGTTCGTGTTTATCTGAAAGTTCCTGTGCAATCGACAGAGGCCCTACAATTTCTTCTTCTTCAGCGCCGCCCGTCGTAAGCACACCAACAACCTTCAAATGAAGAGAGGAGGCAAGGACATTCTTGTTTATCGCGTTGAAGACCATTAGTTCGCTACCAGGTGACAGCCGCAGTCGCTCAGCGAACTCCCTACCGACCACACACTCTGTAGTGTCTTCTGTGAACCATCGTCCGTCCACGTGCCACCAGGGGTTAGTCCTATCAATGCCCGTAACATAGGTCGAGCCGTCCGGAACGGAAACCTGGTGCTGCGCCCATGTCCCGATCAGTCGAACTACGATGGTGGGGATGTAAGAAGATTTTTCCGACACGGACGACGGATTGCCGACCGTGATGGGAATCTCCAACATCGGAGCAAACCCCACAATATTGTTGCGCCAAAAAATCGTTTTGAGTTTGCCGAGATCGGATTCCGGGAGGTAGGCACCTGCGTTCACAGGGCGATAATCGACGCCGCCAATTTCGAGCGGCAGCGAATCGGCCGTTGGCGTGACGAGCAAATTTGCTCCTAAGCTGCGGAACTCGCGCGCCAACCGGTCGCCTACGTCGAGCGAAACGCTCAGCGCCGCAGTGGCGACGGCCATTCCCAATGCCAGCGCCGCGCCGGTGAGGAGTTTGTGGCGCGGTCGGCGGCTGAAAGAATCGGCAACGAGTCGTAGAAACATCGGAACAATCAGTTTTCAGCAATCAGAGCAATCAGTTTCCGAGCCAAAACAATCGAAGGCGCCAAAGGAAGGTAGAAGGTCACTTCGGTATCTCGGTAGCCGCCTGCGTCAGCGCACTCACGTCCATCACCAGCTCGCCGCCCTCGATATGCGCCGGCACGCCAATGGGATTACAGCCCCCCGCTTCGCCGATCGACGGCACATAAATCGCCGAGCCACAGTGACGGCACACCACGTTCTGCCCATCCTGACGGTAACCTTCCGCTCCGCAAATGCGGCAGGCGTCCAGCGCCGTGCCGTACCCACTTGGTTTCTTGATGACCATAAACCGCAGCGATTGGCCATCGATGCTCACGGTAAACAAATGCAGATTCGAATCCTGAATTTCGCTTAATGGAACGCGCACTTCATTGCCGACGGCGGCAATCGGCCTCGAAGCCGGCGGCGCCGAATTCGCGCGCGCATAAATAAAGTCCGCCGTAAGCACCAGAATAACGACAAGACACGCGCTTGCCGACGCAATCATCCAGTGCCGTGCCCTGCGGTTCTGCGATTCCAGCAGGCGCCGTTCCGCATCGCCCATCGCTTCCTTCGCGGATTTCGCGTGCGAAGCAGACTGCCATTCCCGCAAAATCAGCATCGCCGCCGCGCCAAAAACAAACACAAAGAAAAAGAATTCATTATTTACAATCGGGCCGATGAGCGACATCTCCCGCTTGCTGGATGGCAGCCAGCGCGCCTCGCTGAGTTCGTGCAACCCGGTCGCCGCCAGCTGAAACGCTACCAGCATCAAGATCGCGCTCGTCACTGCGAAAAATCGGTGCAATTGCACGCGCAGGGTGCCTTTGAAGAAGAAGAGCCCCACGGCAACCGCCGCCGCGATGCCTAGAATCGTCCCAATCCAGGTCTGCAAGCCTTCCGTGGACATCTCCACGGCGCGCAAAATCAACGCCAGCTCCACGCCCTCGCGCACGACCATCAAAAACACAAACAGAAAAATCCCGTAACCCGCCGCGCGGCCCGCCCGCACCGCGTAAGACTCCACTTTTTGCTCGATATCTTTTTTCAGATGGCGCGCAACGCGATTCATCCAAACGATCATCGTAACCACAAAGAAGGCGGCGAGCAGAAGCAGCAGACCCTCGAAACCGTCTTCGCTGATTCGCCAACGCTGCAGCGCCATGGCGACCGCCAGGCTCAGCGCCGTAGCGGTTGCCACGCCGTACCACGCAAAGCGCGCCAGGTGCGCACGGCCTGTACGCGACAGATAAACGAGGATGATGCCAACAACGAGCGCAGCTTCCACACCTTCACGGAGGGCGATGAGAAAGGCAGCGAGCAAGAACTCTCCAGTTGAAAATGATTTGCAACTACAGATAGCAGTTTACCCGCCTCTCCCTGTTACGGTCAAGCGAGCCTCTGCGCCTACTTCCTGCGGTAGTCCCCTGTCCTCAGGTAGAATATTGGTGCCCCGAGCCAGCCGTTCATGACACTAGCGACTCTTCGCCAAGCCGCATCGCTTTTTTTGTCTCTCTTGCTCTGCGCCCCGATTCCCGCGCAGCAGCCGCAGTCGTCACCGGCGGCTCCCAATAGCATTGTCCGTCCGGACCCAAGAAGCTCCCGCAGGCCAAAGAAGAGCTCACCATAGCGATGCGCATCGACCCGAGCAATAAAATTGTCGCCGAGCGCTACGCGCAGATGGACTCGATGCACGACGATGAGCCGTCCCAGGCCACGGCTGAAATTTCCGGGCTGCCGCACCTGAAGACGCAGGCGGGGAAGCATAGCTTTGACCTTCGCGGCGACACGCGCAGCGCTTACCAGCAGGTAGCTCAGACATTCGGCGTGAAAGTCACCTTCGACGCTGACGTGGTTTCACGCCAGGTTCGCATGCAGCTCGACAACGTCGATTTCAACACCGCAGTTTCGCTGTTGGGTTCGACCACAGGGACTTTTTGGACGCCGGTGAACGCCACACTTATGTTCGTGGCTCCGGACACCCTGGAAAAACGCCGCCAGTTCGGTTTGCAGGCGGAGCAAACCTTTCTCTTGCCCTCTTCCGCGAGCCCGGAGGAAATGACAGAGTTACTGCGCATGCTGCGTGAGATCACTGGCGCAACGCGCATCGACCTGAATACGCAGAGCCACACCATCACTATGCGCGACGCTCCCGAGCGGCTGGCTTTGGCCGGAGCGCTGATTCAACAGCTCGATAATCCGCGTGGCGAGCTGATGCTCGAAATTGAACTGCTCGAGGTAGACCGCAGCAAGGCTCAGCAACTCGGCATTACGCCGCCTTCTTCGGCGCGAGCCTTTTTAATCAGTCCCAGCGACGTGCGTACGTTGCAGAAGGCCACCGATCTCAACAACGCGCTCACCATTCTGGGCCAACTTCTCAGCGCCCAAGGACTATCCAGCATCCCAGGATTCATGCTGGTTGGCGGCGGCTATACCACCTTTCTTCTAACCCTGCCGGGTGTAGCTGCTAATTTTTCCGATGCCCTCAATTTGGTGAAAAGCGGCCGCCAGGTCTTGCTACGCGCCCAAGACGGCAAGCCCGCGACCTTTTTTGTTGGCGACCGCTTTCCAATCACGCTTTCTCTTTTGTCGGGGAGCTTGGGCGCCACCAGTGGCACGAGCAATCCGGCTTCACTCCTGGGTGTGCCAAGCTCCACGACGTTTCCGGAAACGTCGTTTGCCGTAGGTAACAATCCCGTCGCACTGGCGGCCGGTGACTTCAACCTCGACGGCTTCTCCGATCTTGCGGTGGCCAATCAGGGCGACAACACCATCAGCATTTTGCTGAATCAGGACAATGGAAACTTCGCGCCCGCCACTAACTCCCCCATCGCTCTCCCCAAAACGGAGACGGCGCCTTCCGCCATTGCCGCCGGCATTTTCGGGAACACGGTCACCAGCACCTCTGGCGTCCCCACACCCACTACCGATTTGGTCATCGCCAATTCCACGTCCAACAACGTGACGGTCTTGCTCGGAAATGGTGATGGCACATTTCAGGAAGCCGCTGGCTCTCCATACCCTGTTGGCAAGAACCCCACTGCCATCGTTGTGGCGGACTTCAATGGCGATGGCAATCCTGACTTCGCCGTGGCCAATCAGGGTGATAACACCATTTCCGTCTTCCGAGGTGACGGCAAAGGCGGATTTACGCAATTTCCCGGGTCGCCTTTCGCTCTGACGAACACCTCCACCATCTCCGAAAAGGGGCCGGTCGCGCTGGTAACCGCCAATCTCCGCGCAAGGAACAACACGATAAACGGCAGCCCCGAAGTCGATCTCGCCGTGGTGAATCAATCCTCGAACAATGTCGCGATCTTGCTCGGTTCGGTGGACGCCAATTCCAACATCAGCTTTACGGAGGCCCCTAATTCGCCAATCGCCGTGGGCCAATCTCCCGTGGCCATCGCTACAGGCGACCTGAACGCGGATACCGTTCCCGATCTCGCTGTCGTGAATCAGGCCGATAATACGGTTTCCATACTGCTCGGCAGCAATAACCTCGATGGAACTTTCACCGCGGCAGCGGGATCTCCACTAGCCACCGCCACGACGCCCGCAGGCATTGTCATCGCAAATTTCACAGGAGGCAGCTTCCCCTCCCTGGCAGTAACCAATAAGGGCCAGAGCACACTGGGAATTTATTTAGGCCTTGGCGGTGGTACTTTTTCAAACCGCATTGAGATTGCCACCCCCGCGACTCCCTCCGCCATCGTCAGCGCCATTCTAACTTCGACCTCGCTCCCGGATGTTGCCCTGACCGCATTGGGCGCCACACCAAACCAGGGTGTCGTCACAGTGATCCAGGACTCGGCAGCCTTCGCCGCCGCGGCCGGTACGGGCGCAGCGCAAACTCCCTACCCAGCGTCCGAATATGTCGACCTGGGCGTGAAAATCAAGGCTACCCCGACCTTGCACTCGCACCACGAGGTCACGCTGCGGCTCGAATTTGAAATCCGCGCGCTAGCTGGCACGAGCATCAACGGCATCCCGGTCATTACCAATCGCACGCTGACGCAAACCGTCCGCGTCAAGGACGACGAAACCACCCTCATTGGCGGATTGTTGGACAACGAAGAGACGCGTTCGCTGGTTGGCCTTCCGGGCTTCGCCAATCTCCCCGGACTCGGCTATGCTTTCGGCGGCAAGAACAACTCGTTGAAGAATACGGAGCTTCTGATCCTCGTCACGCCGCGAAGACTTCGCGATCCGATCCGAAATGGGCGCAGCATCTTCGCGGGGCGCGGCGACACCGCCGCCGGCCGCGGGGCGATAGGTGCCACTGCACCGCAGGCCCCGCCTCCGCCTCCGGACCAACCTTGACCCTGAGGCTCCTAGGGCAGCGGCTCAAATACCACAATCGGTTGGTACGTACGAGGGACGACCGCCTCCGCAATGGCAATCAGGCTGTTTTGCTGGCTAAAAACGCGTAGCCGTGGCGGCCGTGGCTCCCCACCATCAAGCTCTGTTGTCGCGCCGGGCGGTGGCTCAACTCGGCCAGGCTGCACCTGCGCCAACATCACATTGAACTTCGTTCCGTGCCGCACCCGCCGCTCAATAATTGGCAGGACGTTCACACGCGGAAAATTCGGAAGCAGGTTCTCCAGGCGGATCAGATAATCTGCGAATTTGCCGGCTCGCGCCGCTTCCGCCAGCTCCTCGAGCTTCACCGCCTGCTCCAGCGAAAATTCCCCCACCGCCGTGCGCTCGATTTCCGCAAGGTGCGCGCCGCAGCCGAGTTTCTGCCCCATTTCGTGTGCCAGCGACCGGATGTATGTACCCGACGAGCACTCGATGACGAAACGCGCGACGCTGCCCTCAATCTCCTTCAATTTGAACTCAAACACTTCGACATCGGCGCTTTTTAGTTCGACCGGTTGCTTCTTGCGCGCCAGCTCGTACGCAGGCCGCCCTTTCACTTTTTTTGCCGAAAAGGCCGGCGGCGTTTGCTGAAAGCGCCCGATGCGTTCGCCCGCCAATCTCTCGAGCACAGCCTGCTCGAGAACTGGCGCGGCGTCCGTGCCTTGCGCCTCACCATCGGAGTCATACGTGTCGGTCGCAAAACCGAACCGAAATCCCGCGGCGTAACGCTTGCGGCGTCCGGTGTAAAACTGCACCAGACGCGTAGCGCGACCCAACAGAAGCACGAGCACGCCGGTGGCTAGCGGATCGAGCGTGCCAAGGTGCCCGATCTGCCGAAAACCGGCAAGATGCCGCACCGCGTCCACAACGTCGTGCGATGTTTTTCCCTTTGGTTTGTCAATTACCAGGGCGCCATCGAAGGGCGCCGGTTGCGGCTGTTTTGGCATGAAATCAGTGTTTAGTTCTTAGTCTTTCGTTCTAAGTTTGAGTATTCCCACGAAAAACCAGATCGACGACTGCTCTAGCAGAAATGAAATCAATGCTTCCTACGAAAAACTTCCAATTAAGCCGTTCCAAGTCGGCGCCTTGTTCAAAATACAACGATCGACGCCTTGCGATCCGAAATGACAACCGTCAGTTCCCATCGACAACTCTTAACCAATATCCCTTTTTAGGTCGGTGCCCGTCCACCGAGAACACAAGCGGCGAGTCGACTCAGGGCAACTCATTACCTGCCAATCACTTACAGCAACCCTTCAAGCCGCAACTTCTAGGTAAGGACCACGATCGACGACGTGCCCTAAAAAATGAAAACGAATAGGCCTTCACCAACAACTTACAACTAATAACTAACAACCTCTTAAGTCGCTGTCGGCTTGTCCTTCTTCATCTCCTTCAAAAGTTGCTCGATGCGTTCCACATGCTCTTGTGAAAGGTCCAGCGTGAAGTGTAGCTCCGGCAAGCGCCGCAATTGCAGCCGCTCGATCAGCTCGCTGCGAATGAAGCCTGAGGCGTGCTCGAGCGCTTTGATCGCGTCCGTCTGTTCCTTCCCGCTACCACGCACGTTTATAAATACGCGCGCATGCTTCATATCCGGCTGCACGCGCACTTCGCTGACCACCACCATCCCTTCGAGCCGCGGGTCTTTCAGCTCTCCGGCGAGCATGGCATTGATTTCGTGAGCAATTTCTTCGCCCACGCGTTCATGACGGTGGTTTGTCGGACTCATCGCAAGCCTTTAAATCATTTCTACGACGTGATTCACCAGAACCGGACCCAGCAGCCGATCCGCTTCCTTCAGCACCAACTGCAGCGATTCCTCCACGTGCTGTTCGGCGGTCGACAATGTCACCACGCCGATGATGGAGCGCTGCCACACGTCCTGGTATTCCATCTCCGCCACGGCAACGTTGAAATGCCGTCGCAGCCGGTCCTTCAAGCTGCGCACGATCTGCCGCTTGTCCTTCAGCGAATGTGCGTCCGGAATGTGCAGCTCGAGGGTAAGTAGACCGACGGGCATGAGCGGCTCCGCGGGACGGGTTTGCAGTTATTTTCGCGACGCGGGCGCGTTGCTCTGCGCTGCGGCTTCCGCTGCGCTCAGCTTCGTCACTTGGAAGCATTCCAGTATATCGCCGACCTTCACGTCGTTGAAATTCGCGATTCCCGCGCCGCACTCGAAGCCTGTGCGCACTTCGCTTGCGTCGTCCTTGAAGCGCTTCAGCGAGCTGAGCTTCGACGTGTAGATGACCGTTCCGTCGCGCACCACGCGCACTTGCGCTTCGCGCTTGAGCACGCCATCCACAACGTAGCAGCCGGCTACCGTGCCCGCGCCCTTGACGCGGAACGTGTTGCGCACTTCCGCGCGGCCCACGTACGTTTCCTGAATCACCGGCTCGAGCAGGCCTTCCATGGCCTTCTTAATCTCGTCGGAGACCTCGTAGATGATAGTGTGGGTACGAATGTCCACATGCTCCTGTTGCGCCAGGTCCGCGGCCTTGCGGTCTGGCCGTATCCCAAACGCAATCACGATTGCGCCCGACGCAGACGCCAGCAGCACATCGTTTTCTGTCACCGCGCCGACGCCCGAGCCAATAATCTTGAGTTTCACCTGATCCGTAGAAAGCTTCGGCAGCATTTCGCTGAGCACTTCCACCGAGCCCTGCACGTCGGCCTTGATCACAACTCCCAATTCCTTCACGTCCCCGGACTTCAACTGCTCGTGCAGTTGATCGAGCGTGATGCGCCCGCCGGACGTGCGCGCCAACGCCGCGTCGCGCTGCTTGCCTTGCCTGTATTCGACGATGTGACGCGCTTTCGCTTCGTCGGTAACCTGGAAGTTGTCGCCCGCCTCCGGAATGCCCTGTAAACCTAGCACTTCTACCGGCGTGGAGGGCGGCGCATCCTTTACAGTGCGCCCGTGATCATCAAACATCGCGCGCACTTTTCCGAACACCGCTCCGCATATGAAGAAATCGCTCGGCCGCAAAGTCCCGTTCTGCACCAAAATCGTGGCAACCGGGCCGCGGCCTTTATCGACGCGCGATTCCAGCACGGTCCCTGTCGCCGGCGCGTCTGGATTCGCCTTCAACTCGCGTAACTCGGCGAGTGCCAGCAAAGTTTCCAGCAACTTATCTATTCCCGTTTTTTGTTTCGCCGAAACTTCCACGAACTCCGTATCGCCGCCCCATTCCGCTGGCAGCAACCCGTTATCCGCAAGCTGGCGCTTCACGCGTTCCGGCTGCGCTTCTGGCTTATCGATCTTATTGATGGCCACTACGATCGACACGTTCGCCGCTTTGGCGTGGTCGATTGCTTCCTTCGTCTGCGGCATAACGCCGTCATCCGCAGCCACCACCAGCACCACAATATCCGTCACCTTCGCGCCTCGCGCGCGCATCCGCGTGAACGCTTCGTGGCCCGGCGTATCAATAAACACCACGCTGCGGTTGTTCACCTGCACCTTGTACGCGCCGATATGCTGCGTGATGCCACCTGCTTCGCCGGCCGCGACATCTTCGCTGCGAATCGCATCCAGCAAGCTGGTCTTGCCGTGGTCGACGTGTCCCATCACCGTCACCACTGGTGGCCGCGGCTTCAGACTCTCCTTGGTCTCTTCCTTCGCAACCTCCAGCACCATCTCCTCTTCGAGGGAGACCACGCTGACCACGCCGCTGAACGCTTCCGCCAGCGTCGTCGCTGTCGGAACGTCCAGCGCCTGGTTGATGCTGGCGAACACGCCGCGATCCAGCAGCGTCTTCAGCAATTCCTTCGCGCGCACATCCAGCTTCTCCGCCAGTTCGCGAATGGTGATGCCTTCCGTAATCGTCACATCGCGCGGCGCACGCGGTTCCGGCGGCGCAATCACCGCCGCTGCTGCTCGCCCTGCTCCTGGACGTTGCCGCGTCGGGTGTAGCTTGCGCTCGCCCTCAATCTCTCGCTTGTCCAGCGCCGGACGCTGCCGCTGCGTTGGCCGCCGCGTATAGAGCGGCTTGCCCGGCTCCGCCTTCGGAGGCGCTTTGTCCGGCGGCAATGGCGGCAACATCCCGGGACGCCCCGGTGTGCGTGGCCCAGGCCGCGTGCCCGTCGGCACCCCGCCGCGCCGCTGCTCAAATGGTCTTGGCTGCCCTGCAGGTCCGCCACCCGACCCGCCTGGTCCACCCGATCGCGAAGGATACGGGCGCCCGCCTTGGCCTCCCGGCATCGGACGCATCGGTTGACCCGGACGCGGTCCGCCCTGCCGCTGACTGTTTGGCCCAGTGCCCGGAAGTGGCCCGCGATTCCCGCCGGTCGGCATCGGCGGACGCACCGGAGGCCGCGCGCCAGGTGCGCCAGGTGCTGCCGCAGCAGGGCGCACCGCCGAAGGTTGTCCGCTCGTGCCTGGTCTGACTTGGCCAGGCCCTTGCCCAGGACGTGGCACAGGAGTTCCTGCCGCAGGACGCTGCGCCGGGGCCGAACTTGGACTGGAGCTGGTAGCCGAGGCTGGTGTAGAAGACGGAGCAGAGGGCCGTGCACCCGGAACAGGAGGTCGAATCGGGGTCGCCGCTGGAGCGCTCGCAGGTGGCGCACTCGGCGCAGGTTTCCCCGCGGCGGGCGCTGTAGCGACGGGGGTTGCAGCGGGAGGCGTTGTGCTTACCGGCGGAGCCACAGATGCAGCAACTGGTGCTGCCGGCGGAGCCGCGGGCGCAGCAGGTTTCGGCGCGACGGGAGCGCCAGGTTTTGGCGCAGCCGGCGGAGCAGGTTTCGGCGCAACGGGCGCTGCCGTTGTCGCTACAGGCGCGGGAGCAGGAGCCACAGGTTTGGGAGGCACCGCAGCCGCAGGTGCCGCAGGCGCCGGTACAACAGCCGGCCGCATCCGTGCCGCCTTTGCTGCCGCGTCCTTCGCTTCTTTCTCCGCTTTGGCGTTTGCTTCTGCCGCTGCTTCGGCGTCAGCTACTCCCTGGATATGTTTGCGCACTTTCTCCGCAACATCCGCGGGAATGGAACTCGAGTGCGTCTTCTTTTCCGTAACGCCGTACCCGGCTAGCAGGTCAATAATGGCTTTCGCCTTGACCTCCAGCTCGCGGGCCAGCTCATTAATTCGGACTTGATTTGCGTCTGACATGCTTACTAAGATTTTGCCTCTTCCGGCCGCTCCGCATCTTTCTTCTCTTCTGCGGACTCAACCTCTTCTGCATTTTCGTTTGTCGTCGCCGCTGATTCTTGCTCGGCCCCACGAGCTTGCTCCGTCTTGCCCGCGTCCTCGGGCACTTCTACGACGCCCGCTTCTGCGCCCGCCGCGTTCGCTTCTTCCGCAGTCGCGGCGTCTCCCGCGGCGCTTTCCTCTGTTCCAGCGCCTTCAGGAGCTTCGGCATTCTCGGCCGCCTCGCCCGCTGCTGCCGCAGCTTCGCCGCCGCCTTCGTAGAAGCGATTCACCGCCTGATAAATCTTGTCCACCATCTTCTCGCCGATGCCCGGAATCTCCATCAACTGCTCCGGCGTCATCCCCGCGAGCTTCTCCACATTGGTGATTCCCGCCGCCTCGATCTTCTCGATCGTCTTCGCACCCACGCCGGCCAATGCGGTCAATGGCGTAGTCGGCGCAGTCAGGGCCGTCATCTGCTCTTCAATCTCGCGCCGCTTCTCTTCCTCGCTCTTGATGTCAATGTCCCAGCCGAGCAGCTTGCTGGCCAGCCGCACGTTCTGTCCCTTTTTCCCGATCGCCAGCGAAAGCTGCGAATCTTCCACGATCACTTCCAGCTTCTTCGATTCGGGATCGATGATCTGCACGCGCGTGACTTTTGCCGGGCTCAGCGCCTTCTGCGCGAACGCTACTGTCTCTTCGCTGTACGGGATGATGTCGATCTTTTCCCCGCGCAACTCGCGAATGATGGACTGCACGCGCATCCCCTTCATGCCCACGCATGCGCCCACGGGATCAACATCTTTGTCGCGGCTCATCACCGCCACCTTGGTGCGCTCGCCCGCCTCCCGCGCCGCAAAGCGGATCTGCACCGTGCCGTCGTAAATCTCCGGCACTTCCATCTCGAACAAACGCTGCACCAGGCTGGCATCTCCGCGCGAAACAATCACCTGTGGCCCCTTCGCCGCGCGGTCCACCATCTTGATCACCACGCGCAGCCGCTCGCCGATGTTGTAAGTTTCCAGCTTCGATTGCTCGCGCTTCGGCAGCCGCGCTTCCGTCCTCCCCATATCCACAATCAAATCCGGCCCTTCCGCGCGTTTCACGATCACCGTCACCAGTTCGCCCACGCGGTTGTGATATTCGTTGTAAATCGTGTCGCGCTCGGCCTCGCGTACCTTCTGCAGGATCACCTGCTTTGCCGTCTGCGCCGCAATCCGCCCCAGCACATCCGTCGGCTTCGCGGTAAGAATCTCCGTGCCGACTTCCGCCGCCGGATTCTTCTTCTTGGCCTCTGCCAGCGCAATCTCGGCCTTCGGGTCAGTAACTTCCTCTACCACAGTCAAGACCGAAAACACGTCCACCTGACCCGTGTCCGGATTGAATTTCCCGCGCAGGTTCTCTTCCGTCTTGTAATACTTCCGCGCCGCCACCACCATCGCGTCTTCAATCGCAGACACCACGATTTCCGGCTCGATGTGCTTCTCGCGGCTCAGCATCTCGATTTGTTGATAAAGCAGATTCGCCATTGCCAGTTCCTAAACTCTTCTCCTGATCTTCTCTATGGCCCTCAGTGCTCTTAACTCTGTGCCCTCTGTGTTAAATCTTTTTTTCTCTTCGCTCTTCTCTGCGTTTCCTCAGCGCCCGCCCTCTGCGTCTCAGCGCTACTTTTTCTTCTCTTCGCTTCTTCTGTCGACTGTAAACTGTCAACCGTCCTTAAAACTCCACCACCAAATTCGCCTTCCGAATCCCCTGCAGCGGTATTTCCACCATCCGCGGCTCTTTCCCCTTCAGCTCCATCCGTACTTTTCCGTCCGCGAATCCCGCCAGCCTTCCCTCAAAAAATTTCGCGTCCCCGATCGGCTCGCTCGTCGAAATCTTCGCCAGCCTTCCCACGAACCTCTCAAAATCCTCCGGCTTCTTCAGCGCCCGATCCAGCCCCGGCGAGCTGACCTCCAGAACGTATCCCGGCCCCTCAATCAACTCTTCCACGTCCAAAATCACGCTCAGTTGCTGGCTGACCCGCTCGCAATCCGCATGACTGATCTTCGGGTCCGCTTCGCTAGCCGGAATGTCCGCGCCTTCCGCCCCCGCCGCAACTATTCCCTCGGACGTCGGGTTAGGCTGAGATGGCTTTCGCTGAGGTACGCGGTCGATATATACCCGCAAGAACCTCTGCTTCCCCACTTTCCATTCCACATCAACGACTTCAAGCCCCACCGAGCGCGCCACCCGCTCGGCGGCCGCGCGAATCCGCTCCAAATTCACGTGGAGACTCCCCGGCCCAAGCCGGTATCAAGTGCACCCCAACCGGCGTCAACAAAAAAGTGGGCTTGCGCCCACTCATCGGTGCGACCGCTTCAGAGTGAATTTACAGTATATTCCCCCGCTACGGCAAAAGCAAGGCATCCGCACGGGCAGAATGACAAACGCCCCGGAGCTCAGCCCCGGGGCGTCACAAAAGGCGCTGATGCGTTACCGCTGCGGCGGTTTCGCGGCAGGCGGCTGCGAAGCCGGCTTTTGCGCTGTGGGCTTAGGCGTCGTACTGGTCGCTGGCGCTCCACCCTTCGCCGGATACGCCTGATCGTACAGCTTCACGATGTCCTGCGTGACGTCGATGTTGGTAGAGGCAAACAGGATGGGCGTGTTTTGCGCGGAAGTATCGAGAATCGCCACGTACCCATTCTCGCGCGCGTAGCGATCAAGCACGTCGATCATTTTGCGGCCGATGCGATCGAAAACTTCGGCTTGCGCGGCGTTTACGTCTTCCTGATATTCGTCTTGCTTGCGCTGCAGTTGCCGCGCCTTGGTTTCGCCTTCGCGCTGCAAACGAGCTTGCTCGTCCTGGCTGAACTTGCCGGAGCCGGCGTCGAGGCGCTGGCGCAAATCGTTGATCTGTTTGTTCAATCCTTCTAGTTCGCTCTGCCGCGGCGCGAATTGCGATTGCAATTCCGCTCCGGCCTGCTTGCCTTCGGAGGTACCGGCAATAGCTTGGCGCACATTGATCACGCCGATTTTTCCCGCCGAAGCGGAACCGGGCGCGGCGCTTTGCGCGCGCACCGCGCTTGCGCTGAAAACGCAAGCGGCGGCGACTGCGCCAATTTGAAATATCTTTCTGAGCGACCCCGAGCGGGTCAGGGCCAACATTCTGGAATTCACTTTTTTCTCCTTAATTCAAATTGCCTCAAAATCGAATTTTCGAACTGCCGCAAACTCTAAGCCAGGGGGACACCGGCTTAAAACCGTATCCGCGTCTCCAGCGAGCTTCGCCGTCCTCGCACAAATTTCGCAGTATAGCTGAGCCTCGGATTCGCCGCAACCGAAAGGACCCCATCACCTTCCGGCTTTTCCCCGCTCGAGTGCGACATCTCAGTCTACGGCGAACCAGACTCAATTCGGCATTGGGAACAGCAGCACGCGGTTATTGGCCTGGTCCACGATAACGGCGAGATTCGTGAACGGATCGATAGCCACTCCAAACTGTGCCGACCCAGGCAGATCGAGTGTTTGCGCGGTCTTCGGGGCGGAAACAGTATCGACGATGGATACCGATTTACCCGCAAAGTTGGAAGTCAGAATCGCGCCGGTTTCCGGGTTGACCGCCAAAGCCGTCGGATTGATGCCCACGTTCGTTTGACTGACTCCACCGGTGTCCGGATTGAAAGACGAGATCACGTTGCTGCCGCTCGAATTGACGTAGAAGAGCCCCGGATTAGCCGTGCCCGTGGCTACCGCCGGATTAAAAACAATGCCCGTGGGACTGGACGTGACGCTTCCCGTGGAAATCGTGGTGCTCAACGTCGGGCTGACCAATCCGATGTTTACCGGGAAGAGTGCACCGACAGGCGCAGAGCCAGGTTGCAGTTCGAGGCCCGTAACGACCGCAAGACCCTGATTGTTCGTCCCGCGGTCAGGATCAATGGCTATCGCGATGGGGTTTTGCACACCGCCAATGCTCGAAGCGGTCAGAGAGGTCGCCGGTGAAGATCCGAACAAAAGACCGAGATTGATCTGGGAAACGGTGTTCGAGCCGAAGTTGGCGACGAGCGCCACACCAGTCGCCTCATTAATGGCAACGCCGATTGGACTGGTCCCGACGCCAACATCCGCGACGGCTTCCTTCATGTGCACGAGGTCAACAATGGATGCGGTGCCAGCGCCGTTGTTCGCGACCACGGCCATCCCGAGATGCGAGCTCACAGCAACGCCCTGGGGCGTAGCACCGACGGGAATACTCTGCACGCTGCCAAAAGCTGTGGTACCAAGGGGGGGGCTGAGGTGGGCGGGGTTGATGTCGATAACGGAGATACTGTTGCAGCCGCTGTTGGTGACCACGGCTATGGGCGAGAACGGACCTTCTGCGAGTTGGTCGGCAATAGCCACGGAGCTAGGTATCGGGGTAGCGCAAGCTGCCCTCATATCCACGGCCTTGATGACGATGAAATCCAAAGGGTTGGATGGCGCGCCGCCGCTGACGACGACTTGGAGTGCGTAGTGATGCGGCATCGAGAGAAATGGGACAGCGGGGATGGTCGCAGTAATTTTCCTGAGGCTGGAGTCTACGAGCACATTCGCGGCCGGAATGGGCGTGCCATCGAGGAGTACTTGCGTGGCGCCAGAAGTAGTGACGAATCCGGAGCCGAAAATCTCCACACCGGCCAAATCGGCTGACGAAGTGAGAGTCGCTTGCGGAACTAAAGCGTTGGGAATCCCCCCAATGACTCCCGGACCGGGATTGGGACTGGGCACGACCACTTCGGTGATCTCCGCAGGCTTAATGCTTGCGCTCAAATTGATCACCTGAATGCCGCCGGTGCCCGATTGCACCACGAACGCCTGGTTCGTGGCGGGGTCGACAGCGACGCCGCCCCACAAAGTCAGGGAACCCGTGGTGCCGTTCTGAACAGAGATGTTCGCGGAACCCGTCGTTGGTTGCGGCAGATGCGGCGGATTTAGATCCACCAGCGCATAACGCTTTGCCGTCACAGGATCCGATATGGAAACTTGGTTCACTGGTGTTCCGGGAACGCCAGGATTATAGGAAACGATCGCGTTTGTATAGGGCTGCCACGCTACTCTCGCACTGCCGGGAAGCTCACCCGAAGTGTTGCAGCTAGGCGTAAGAGCCGTGCAATTAGTGGAGAAGCTGATGGAAGAAATGGACTGATCGAGCTGATTGAGAATGTTGATCTGCTGGGCGGTCGCGTTGGCGTCTGCGAGTGCGGCCGTATGGGAGATGGGGTTGATGGCAAGACCTTGGGTGGTCGCAGAAAGACCGCCGAAAACAAGATTGGAGCCTCCGTAAAAGAGCGTTCCTCCGTTGGCGGTGCCGGTAGCGGTAGTATTGCCAATGGCGTATGTAAAGGTTGTGCTGCTGGTGACAAAGATCGTGAACACACCATTGAGGTTGGCGCCGGAGAGAGAGGGAACACCAGAGATCAGCACGGTCGTGGGAATTCCAGGAACGAGCCCGGTGAGCGGCGTGCCGTTAAGCGTAGTAGCAGTTACAGTCCCCGCAGTGAGCGAAAGCGTGCTGAGTGCCAGAGATAAGGAGGGCTGCGTTACATCAACGCCCCTGACTACGCCCGAACCTCCAGGCGTTACATACGCCATGTGCCCGTGAGGGGCCATGGCGATCTGCGGGTACTGACCGGTGTTAAGAGTAACCTGCGAATAAATACAGGGCGGATTTTGCCCCGAGATCAGGCAGCCGAAAGGACCACCCGCCACTTGGTTCAGGTTTAGGGCAAAGCCAAGGTTGGAAGCCGAGGAGGTGGAAGTGGAGGAGTACGCGACAAGAGCAAGATTGGTGTCTGGGTCCACTCCAATGGCATACGGCAGCGGAGCCGGAGTGACCTGGCCCTGCAAGGCGGTGGAAAGATCTATGGTCGCGGGAGTAACCGGATTGGGCGCGCCGGGAATGGGCAGAATGGAAACACTCTGGCTAATGTAATTGACCACCGCAACAGAATGATTCGTGCGATTGACGGAAAGACCGGTCGGAGTCTGGCCGACGGCGACCGGACCGCCAATGGGGATAAGCGTTCCGGGACCAATGGTGTAAAACTGCACGGCGTTCGAGCCCGTTTCGGCGACCACTGCGATGCCAAGAGTGGGATCGATATCGATAACGCTGGGATTAGTCCCCGCAGATGCAACGGCCTGAGAAACTGCCGGGGGTCCACCGGAGTAATCCGGAAACACTGAAAGCGTAGTCATCGCCGAATTGTTTGGACTGGGCAGCGGGCTTACCGTGCGGGTAACCGAGAGAGCATAGAGTCCAGGGAGGAAAGGAGGAGCAATGTCGCTGGTTGGCAACTTGGCATTAAGGCGGCGCGAGTTGGAAGAATTTTGCGAAAGCGGGTTCCCTGAGATGCCTTGCAAGGAAACGGGGGCGAATGTGCCACCAGGCCCGAAATAGCCGCCATCAATGGCAAGATTGAACTCAGTGATGCGATTGTCTTGGACGACGCCAGTGGGCGAAGTGGCTACTACCGTGGGTCTGACCGGCACCAGTTGAAAGCTAAACTGGCCCGTTTGTGTTACCGGTTCAGCGGGATCGGTGATGGAAACGGTATAAGTAAGCTGGGTTGTCGGACTCGCCGTGGTTGCGCCAGCGAGGTCGGCTTCGAACAATCGAAGGCGCGCGCCACTGGACGATGGATTCGGGGTAGCGGTGGTGGGAATCGGGAAGATCACCTTAATCTGACCGGAGGAGGAGTCGAACGTTTTGCTGCCACCGTTCTGATCGGTGATCGTGATTTTGGAGCCGGACGACATGTTGGGAGCATTCAGATAAATGTCCCAAAGAGCGGCGCCCTGTGGAGCGATGGTGGGCGAAATGCCGCTAAAGGTGATGGGTCCGCCTTGAATGATTGTAATCGCCCCGGTAACAAAGCGCGTGTTATCTGCCTTCGAGATAGCTACGACGGTGAGGCTAGCAGGCGTTGTGCTCGCTCCCGCAGGAGTGGAGGCCGTCGGAACCGTCGCTGGGGCGGTGTAGGTCGCGCTGGTCGGCCCGATGGACGTAATGGAGCCGCAGGTGGGACTGCATGTGGCGAGATTGGGCACGGTGATAGTGGAAGTCGGCGACGACTGCGTAACCAGCCATGTGACGCCGAGGTTTTGCAAATCATTGGCAAGAACAACGGTGAAAGGCTGCGGCTCGTTCGTGGCTACCGTCGCGGTGCTGGGCGTTAGAGCGAGGCCAATACCGGAGTTCAGTATGAGCTTTATGTTTCCGGTCTTGCTGGTGTCCTGCTGAGATTGAGCGGTGATAATAATCTGCAGTCCGGGATATTTGGTCTGGTCGGGAACTTTGCCAGGCGCCGTGTAAGTGGCGGTGCCGGTGGTTTGTTGATTGGAAAGGGTGCCAAGAGTGCCGTCTGTGGGGCAAGCGGCGGCGGTGGATGTAGTGGGCGTGGTCCCGGAAACTGTCGTAGTGGTGAACTGACAGGGCTGCCAATTAACAGCGGTGTTGGTGGTGGTGCCCCCGGTGACCGTCGCGGTGAGGGTGGTTGACTGGCCCAGGATAACCGATGGGGCCGGCCCCAGGGAGGAGGTAACCGTAACAACGACCGTGTTTACAGAGCCCTTGCTGCCGCAGCCCGCGGCCAAACACGCCGCGGCGATTACCGCAGCCATGCAGCTCAAAATAGTCCGCAACTTCATCCCACCGCCTCCCAAGCAGACACGCATCGCTGACACCTGCGTGCGGTCCGTAGCATTGACACTACCCACCTTCAGCAATCTTGTAGTCGTCCGGCATCAGAAAGTCCGGCTGACCGTGAAACGAAAAGTCGTCTTGGGCTCGAAGTAGTTGAGCCGCCCCGGGTTATTCACAATATTCGCCAACTGCGGCGCGATCTGCTGCGAATAAATCGTTGGGTCAATGCCGTTGAACGCGCCTTTCAAAAAGTTGACATCATTGGGATTGAAGTACGGCGAAGGTGCGACGATTTGTTCGTGCAGGCGGTTCACATTGTAAGCGTAATAGATTCGGAAGGGCGCCTGCACGATCGGCAATTGCACGACGAACTCAATGCCCGTGGAGCCACGCAGGCGGAAATTCGTATTCGGCGCGATAGAAAGCTGCTGGCTCAAGTTGGCCGCGGGGAACTGTTGGGTGAGATTCTGGAAGCCAGAGAGATTAAGCTTCAGCGCAATACCGTCCGTTCCACCGTCGAAGAATAGAGCGGCCGTTACGGGGCCCACGATCGGAATGCGGTATTCGATGTTTCCGGAAGTTTGAACGTCGCCACCAGGCAAAGTAGCAACATAGCTCAGCGTCGGAATCGTGAAAGACCGAATGGCGCCCCCAGCGGTAGGATCGTGGTAGGAGATCGGCGTCGCGGTGGCTTGCGGAATAAAAGTAACCGGAGAAATCGAGCGGATGTCGTAGCCGCGAATGTCGTTTTCGCCGCCCATGTAGAAGCGGCTGTACGGCGGGATGTCCTTT
>WNFR01000311.1_pt1 | contig 56386 bp, 41 predicted proteins | sample 5400221 | NCBI WGS metagenome assembly WNFR01 (sample SAMN13153357, study PRJNA577476) | soil metagenome | isolation source: 40 cm soil under Madrone tree | place: USA:California | collected 2016-06-14
AGGCTGCGGCTCCGGGTTGGTCTTGACTCCCTGGGCGACGCCGGGATCAACGACAGCGTGTTGTTCCGGGACGGTTCTGAGGCTGTTCGGTATTCCCGAAGCGGCTGGTGGCTGAGGCGGCGGTGCCGGCGCGGCTTTAGTAAGCCTCTTGCCGCACTGCTGACAGAAGGACCAACCAGGCTCGTTCATCGTTTTGCATTCGGAACAGACGATACCTTCTTGCTCCACTGGTGGTTTACCCTCCTCGCGATGATGGCTGTCTAGCTCGGGGTTACGAGCCAAGTTCGATGCAGGCGGTTGTACTCGCGCGGCCGGAGCTTCGACGACGCCCACAAGCGATGTCGCGCACATGCGGCAGGCAGACGACGCCGGCTTATTCCCCGCTCCGCAATTTGGACAAGTGATCATTGTTTCTTTCTAGAGTCCGACTTTTTGGATCTTGTTTGGCTGATTCCCGCGCCACATTATACGCAAAGCCTATTTTAGTTGGAAACAGAAAAGCGATGGGATGAGAAGTGACACGGAGATAATTCTTTGCGGACCATTGGATCGCGGATAGCCCTACGTCGGGCTCGGATCACTGGCCGCGTTCTATGTTTGCAATACCACGAGCTTACATGACTCCCAAACTCGCGACCTGACACTATTGGATTCCAAATTCGATGCGTATGAATTCTTTGACCCCCTCGCGCCCTCTTAGTCGCAGCCAGGCCGGCCCTCCTTCCCGCTCTACGACGATCTCCAGATCGAAGAATGGGCAGCACAATCGTTCGTAGGTAATGAACTCAGCCAGGTCTTGAATGGTCGATGCTTCTACCGGGAACCGGAAGGCATACCCATCCGCCAGTTGCCGTACCTCTTGCTTAGTGCTGACGAGCTTCTTGGCCAGGGCCATATAACGCGGCCGTTGTTCGGCGCTTATTCCTGCGACGTTACAGGCGAAGGGCGATTCTTTTGTTGCGCCATCTTTCATCTTTTTCATGGCTTGGTCTTGAGACTCTGGCGTTACGCCGGTCTTGCTTTGAAGTGCTGCCGTCGGGCCGGTTGTGAAAAGACTCAAGTTCAACAGTGACATCGCCATGAGAATACGAAGCGTGCTTCCTTTGCTCATTGCTCCCTCCGTGCCGTTTGTTTAGCCCCCACGTTAGATGACCGGGTTCTCCGGAAATCGGCGACGCCGGTTTGTCTGGGCGCCCGCGGTACCTCAAATAATCTTCTCGCCGCTCAATGCTCTCTCAAAGGTATCTAGCGGAATGAGGCCCAGCTGGCCGAACATGCCCAGGAAGTCCCAGTGATTGTATGCCTCTATGACCTTGTCATCCGCGATCCTAACCATCACGCTGCCCGTTATTTCAACCGGTGTTGCCGATTGCCGCGATTTGGCTCGCAGAGTGCAGACTGCCGAGAGCCACTCTCCTGATTCAAGGCTCTTATCAATTGTTATCGCGCAATTTGATAGCCGCCCGAAGAGAGCCGAGTGGAATTGCTTAAACCCCTGGGGGCCGATCAAGACATTTGCGCCCAGACCCCTACACTGGCCATCAGGGACGAAGAGCTCCTCGATTGCAGTCGAGTCTTGTTCGGTCCAAACGCGACGAAACCAGGTCTCCATCACTTCGCGAGATGTGCTCATTGTTCCTCCATTTCATTTTTGAGTCTATGACCCTACGGACCCCCGCGCGAGGGCTGCTCATGAGTCGCTCAGTCCCGATTCTCAAAGGTCTTGAACTCTTGTTCAAGCTTCCACTGAAGACGCGCCTTCTCACTGGCTGCCAGGTACTGCCTGCAGGCGCTCGATACTTCATTCGCCATGAGAATGTCTCTTGCACATTGAGGCACCGGGACGAACTTTTTCGCGTCGGCCCACAGGCTCTTGCCTGGCAGGAACGCATATTGAAGACTCGTGCGCGCCATCCTCTTGAGCTGGATGTATCCGAGTCCGTGCTCTTCCGCGGCTTTCAAATACTCACGCGAAATCTCAGAACGTGCAACGCCCTCGTCGTCGGTCGCAAGCGACACCGGCACGCCATACTGCAAGTATGTGGCGAGCGGATGCTGTTCCTTCCTGACCCCCAGGATCGTATCGTTGCTCGTCAAGCAAATCTCGATCATCACATTCCGCCGAGCCAGTTCCTTCAGCAGACCGAAGGGGTCATCCTCGTGCATGATGTCAACACCATGCCCGATCCGTTCGGCGTGCCCTTTCATAACCGACTCTCGTACGTGAAAAGACAATCCCTCCGGCGGGACAATTCCGGGAGCGAGTTCGCCCGCGTGGAGTGTAATGTGCGCCCGCGGATACAGGGGCTGGAGGTAATTCAACATCTCCATTTGCACGCCGAAGTTCTGCATGGAGAGCAGCCAGTCCTCAGGCTGCACTAAGTTCAAAGCCACCACCTTCGAGTTCGGATCATTCGCCAGCGCGAACCCTGTCACCATCTGCGCGAAGACTGGCCCGAGCGTCGCCCCACGCGACACCTGAGAGACGTATCGGATCGTGACCGAGCATCCGGGGTCGGCTTGCGCTGTTCCGCATTTCAGCAGGCTGTCCTTCTCCGCTTCGGCTTCTTGCAACGCCTTAACGCCGGCCGCACGCGCGCCGTCGATACCACTGCTCTTCAGCTTATTGAGCGTAGCTTCAAAGTTTCCGTCCCAACCCACCTGCAGCCCGATTAGAGTCGACATCGGGCCATCTGGCGTCAGCATCAATTCAAGATAACTCACGCGTCCTTTAGCCGCGCGAGATGACACGTCGGCAAGCATCTGTCCGAAGGTCGCTCCGCCGAATTTACCGAACGACTCAAAGAAGTGATCGTGGCCGTTCTGCCCCGAGTACTCCCAGTAACGCATCGACCAGGCATCGATCAATTGCCGGTACAGAACCGTATTGGAGAGAGCGGTGGTCACCGGCGGTTTTCCCGCGGCTTGATCGCACGGAGGCTGCGATAGCGCCATCGTCTCTTGATTCACACACAATCCCTTGGCAGCCGCCCATTGGATATAAGACTCCGCATAAACGGCGCCGGAAAGATGACTGTGCAGATCCCCACCCTTCGGCATTTTCAGGAGAAAAGCTAACATCTGCGGTGGCGACTTGCGGATTGATTCGAAATAGCGCGCCGTTTGTTGTTCTGACGTGATGCCGACTTTTCTGCCGCCGGCGGATTGTGCCTGCACCGCAAGCGCGCAGAATTGAACCAGCACGACAGCGCAACCCGCGTTTAGGAATATCGATCTGGACGAGTTGACTCTGCGCATAATTGCCTTACTTGCTGGTCGGCTGGGCGGCAACCTGAGCGCCTTGCATCTCACCTATGCCAGGAGATGAAACCGCATAAACGCCAGTATCTGTCTGATAATCTCGCGAGAGGTCTCGCTATCATGCAACACGTCGAACGAATGTGGAGCAGCGGGGTGATTCGCAAATGTGATAGGCAGATTGCAAGCCAACGCCTTGGCCAGGAAGCGGTCAATCGCTTCGTTCACATGAGGTATTTCGTCTTGACCCGCCCTCACAATGAACAGAGGTATATCCTGCGAAAGATCATTGACTGATTTCCCGGCGCACGCGTTTACGAACCCGAACGTCTTGGCCAACTCAGCGACACTGCTGGACCCTTCGAGGTCCAGCATAAGCCCATAGCACAGTACGGCACACTTCAGATAATCCCGATCTTCCTCCATTAGGACCGACAATGCCATCGGAACATTGCCAGAGCACGCCCACAGGCCGATCCTGGTCTCGTCAATTCCCAATGACGCGGTGTTCCGCCGAACGTATTGAAGCAGTGCCTGAATATCCGCTGCTGGTTCTCTATTCGTGTAGGTGATTGCGACCAACCCTGAGGCAGCCGTCAATCGTCCCCACGAGATGTACGATTCCATCTCTTTGAGCTTGCAGCCGAGCATCTTCTGAAATCCCAAATCAGAGAATCCAGACACAAAGACAACAACGGGTAGCCGCGCTCCGCTCTTCGAATCGTGCGGATAGTAGATGTCCATTGTTTGAACACCTGCATCGTTCGCTCGGTATTCAACGTCCCGCCGAATTCTGACGGCGTCTTCGCCGGGGATTTTGTAGACCACCCTTCTTTTCGTTATGTCATTTCGCTGTGTTTCCTGGCTCATGCGTGTTCCCTTTGCCGTACAAAGCCTACTAACTTCCCCATTCGCCGCGAAGGAACGCCAACGCGGTTTCGGCGAAACGACTGGTAGTCTCGCCGCTTCCGGTATGTTCGCCGAATATGGGGCCATGCCCACCGTTGGGAATGACCCAAAGGTATGAGCGAGGAATCGCGGCGTACATTTCCATTGCCAGATTGACGGGATACAACGGATCCCGATCACCATGCACAATCAAGGTGCGTGCCGCAATAGTCGCCAGGTAAGGAGGCGTGAAGTTCATGTCATCATAGATGTCACCGAATGCCTTCGCTTGCCTCCATATCGCCCGGATTTGCTCATCGCCCCGTTTATGCCATTGCCTCATTTGTTGCCACTCCTGGTCGGTTCGATTATCAGGAGTCATCTCGCGCATGATGGAGCGCGCTTGCTCTGGAAAGTAAGGCGTCGCACTCACCAGAACCATGGCCTCGACTCGACTCGGCTGACGGGTCGCCATATGAAGAAGCGTCTTAGCGCCCATGCTCATGCCAATTGCTTTGAATCGATCGATACTCAGATGATCCAGCAGGGCAAATACGTCGAGAGCCGATTGCCGGAACGTGAACCCCATCGACGGATTGGTTGTCCTTCCGTGGCCACGCAGGTCCGGTACAACCAGCCGGTATCCCTCTGGGGGCGTCTTGAAGATCAGGTCCCAATTCGCGCCTACTCCGCCGCCGCCGTGCAGAAGGACCAGCGGCTCGCCTTCTCCGCGAATTTCGTAGTACATCTCTATATCGTTGACCGGCTCAATATGCCCGAGCGTCGATGGTGTTTCCATTTGCGCTCCTGTCGAAGGAACTCGCGCTCCTCATTTTCCCGTGTTTGTCCGAGTAAAGCCCTCTAGCCTTCGTCCCTGGGCAGATTCTTCGATGAGCCTCTCCAGCCGCTTGAGCCTTGTTTCTTCTTTCTTGGCGCTCACCACAAACCAAAAGGCGACCTTCCGATACGAAGCCGGTTGGGCGTAAAAGAAATCCCACGCCTCTTTGTTTTGCCTGAGCCTCTCGTCGTAAGGCGCTGGGAGCTCAGCGCTTCTTTGCTCGTAAGAATAGATGCCCGACTTGTACTCTCTCCGCGCCTGATACGCCTTGAGGCCCGCAGGCTGCATTAGCCCGTTCTTGCTCAGTTCCTCGACGCGTTTGATATTTACGGCGCTCCAAATGCTGCCGCGTCGGCGAGGGGTAAAACGGATTGTATAACTGACGTCATCCACGCTTCTTCGGATCCCATCAATCCAGCCAAAACATAGAGCTTCATCGACTGACTCGGGCCAGGTCATGCTCGGCCGCCCCGAACTCTTCTTGTAGTAACCGACCAACAGTTCCTGGGTGGAAGCGTGATGCTTCTCAAGCCATTTACGAAAATCGCCGGGCGATTTGAAGAATTTCATTTTCATCGAGAGATAACCGCGATTCCGGTCTCGCCTTGCAGCTCGCTTTCTCTCGGCGAACGTGCGTGACCAAGAACAACAGTACAGTACAGTATCGGATCACTTGATTTTGGGAAAGGCTCTCTGAGTACGAAGACGCAAAGCCGCGGCAGGTCGCGTTGACCGCCTTCGTGCTCCTTTGCGCCTCGGTGTCCTGGTGGCAGGAAGTGGGCTCTCGGCAGCCCCCAGAGTTTGAGGAACCGCGCGCCTCGATCGCGGTTAGATATTGTGTCGAGTAGCAGGACTCGATATCTTGATTCCCGGAGAAACGATGAAACACCTTTCGCTGATGGTGCTAGCTGTGTTGTTCGTTCCTTTGTCGAACGCTCAGGACATTGACGTTCGTGGGGAGGCTCGCCGGAAGGTCGCTCTCACCTTTGATGATCTGCCCGAGGCCTTCAGCCGCGATCTCGCCACGATGAGACGCAACACAACCGAGCTGCTACGAACGCTCAAATTACACCGCGCTCAGGCCATCGGATTCGTCAACGAAGGCAAGCTGCACGTGCCAGGTGAGCTTGACGCTCGCACTGAGGTGCTTAAGCAATGGGTCGATGCCGGAATGACCCTTGGCAACCACGGGTTTTCACATCTTCGACTGCTCACCACTCCGCTGCTCAAGTACGAAGACGATGTGATCAAGGGCGAGGTCATCACTCGGCGGTTGATGAGCGGGCGGCAACCTTATCAACTTTACTTTCGGCATCCTTACACCAGCACCGGGCCGACCAGGGAAGTGAAAGCCGCGTTCGAAAGCTTCCTGCGCGAACACGGCTACAAGGTCGCGCCGTTCACCATTGAGAATTCGGACTACATCTTCAATCAAATTTACTCTGAGGCCCGGCGCAACAATGACACGGCGTTGATGGAGCGGCTTCGCAAAACTTATCTGGAATACAACGACGGTCAGTTCGAGTTCATCGAGCGGCTCTCAAGCGAGATGTTCGGGCGAGAGATCAGCCAGATACTCTTGATTCACGCGAACGACATCAACGCCGATTGCCTGGGCGAGATGTTGAAGCGATTGGAGGCGCGCGGTTATCGCTTCGTCAGTCTGGATCAGGCGTTGGAGGATAAGGCCTATCAGACAAAGGACGATTACGTCGGGTTGCACGGACCGTCGTGGCTGCACAGGTGGACGGTGAGTTTGGGATTGAAGATGAAACTCGATCAGGAACCCGATCCGCCGGAGTGGGTCCTGGATATGTTTAAGAAGTAGTGAGGGGAAAGTAAGAGAAGATCGTTTTCATTTTCTATTTTTTATTTTCTATTTGTCATTTGTTATTGCCCGAGCGCAAATCGTCACAAACTCCAAGAGTGCCTCCTTCCAATGTCGGAGCGGTGAGAGTCCCAGCTTCTCCGATACAAGGCATCGCATAGCCGAGTTGTGCGGACGGGGCGCGACTTGATTCAGCTCAGCTCTCGTAACCGGTACGATCTTCACTTCGGGAAGTCTTGCCAAATCAAGCGCAAGCCTCGCGAACTCGAACCACGTGGTGGGCCCAGTCGACGTGACTTGATAAAGCCCGTGCGCGCCAAGATCGATGATCTCTTCGATGCGGCCGGCGAGGTCAGGCGCGTAGGTTGGAATCGAAGTTTGATCGATCACGCCTTTGAGAGTTCCGCCCTTGCGCGCATACTCGATGACTCGGCTCCCAAAATTCTTGCCACCCCTGCCGAACAACCATGACGTCCGCACGATGTAAAACCGCTCCGCTTCTTCGCGCACCGCAAACTCGCCCGCCAGCTTCGACTTGCCGTAGACGCTCGGCGATGTGGGCTCGTCCTCCTGTGTGTAGAAGCCCTGCTTTGACCCGTCGAAAACATAGTCGGTGCTGACCTGAACAATGTCGGCTCCCGCTTCGCGACACGCGCGCGCCAGGAACCTGGGGCCGGTTGCGTTCACGGCGTACGCCCAGTCGGGGTCAACTTCGCAGCGGTCGACGTCGGCGGTGGCGACACAGTTGATCAATACGTCCGGGCGAACGCTGTCGACCGCGCCCCGCACATCTTCTTCGTTGGTGATGTCCAATTCCGCATGTAGGCGCGCAACGACTCGCCAGCCCGAGTCCTCGAGGCGCGCCCGCATCGAGCGCCCTAACAAGCCGCCCGCGCCCGTGATCATAGCGGTTCGCGGTTCGGACAGGATGAGCTCGCGGGTTGCTTGCGCGCTGACCTCCGGGTCGCTCGCGCTTTCTATTTCGATCACTGTTGACTGATCGGTTTTCATCTTCCGCCGTACATACGATCGTAGTACTCGAGGTATTCGCCGGATCGCGTGCGGGCGACCCATTCCGCGTTGTTCTGATACCAGCGCACGGTCTTTTCCATACCGCTTTCGAAGGTTTCCTGAGGGTGCCATCCTAGTTCGGTCTCGATCTTTGTGGGATCGGTCGCATAGCGGCGGTCGTGACCAGGGCGGTCGGTGACGAACTTGATCAGCGAATGCGGCTTGCCCAGCAAGTCGAGAAGAGTATGCACAATCTCGAGATTGGTTCTCTCGGCGCGCGAACCTATGTTGTAGACCTCCCCGCTCCGCCCTGCGCGCAGCACTGACTCAATAGCGCGGCAACAGTCTTCCACGTAGAGCCAGTCTCGGACGTTAAGGCCATCGCCATACACAGGAAGCGCTTTACCGTCGAGGGCGTTTGTGATCATCAAAGGGATGAGCTTCTCGGGGAATTGATATGGACCGTAGTTGTTAGATGCGCGAGTCGTGACCACATCTAATCCGAAAGTGACGTGGGCCGCCCGCACCAGGTGTTCGGCCGCGGCTTTTGAAGCGGCGTAGGGGCTGTTGGGCTGCATCGACGAGGCTTCGGTGAAGTAGTCTTCATCGGCGCAGGAGCCCATCACCTCATCGGTTGAGATCTGAACGAACCGCGAGACTCGCGCTGTTCTCGCTGCGTCGAGCAGGGTCTGCGTCCCGAGCACATTTGTCTCGATGAAGTCAGCCGCGCTCTCTATAGAGCGGTCAACGTGTGATTCGGCGGCAAAGTTTACCACCGTGTCAGCGCCGGCGATCGCCGCGTCCAGCGTCTTGCGATCACAAATGTCGCCGCGGATGAACTGGTAGTTGGCGTGACCGTCGATGTCGCGAAGGTTGTCGAGGTTGCCGGCATAGGTGAGCTTATCGAAGTTCACAATCGTGTACCCGGGATGATTCGCAAGCAGATGCCGAATGAAGTTTGAGCCTATGAATCCTGCGCCGCCGGTTATCAATAGCCGCATCAATTCCTCTTTTAGTGAGATGATCGCAAATTGTAGTCGTGCGGTTAAGTTTTTATCAACCATCCCTGCGGTTGGGGATTGCGGTGCGAATCGTGTGCTAAATTATCCGAGTCATGCCGGATAGCCAGTCTGGAAACATCGAGGCCTTCATCAACACGGTGCCCGACCCGGCTGCCGCGCGAGTCTTCATGAGCCGGCTCGAAGCCCTCGATCCTAAGCTCTCAAATGACTGCAAGAGAGATGAGCTTTTGCTATCCCGCATGCTGACGCTTGCCGGTCATAGTCCGTTCCTGGCTGAGACTCTGCTGCGCCATCCGGAAAACATCGGCTGGCTTAAGGCTGAGACGAAACGCGACTTCGACCGCGTGAAATCAACCGAGCAGTTGTCGGAAGAACTCGCGCGGTTTGTAACGCGGATGATCGACGCCGACGACCCGACCCGCCTGGCGCGCTTCAAGCGCAGAGAATTCCTCAGAATCTATCTGCGCGACTGCCTGGGCATTGCGACTCTGTCGGAAGTGACCGAGGAGCTTTCAAACCTCGCGGACGTGATTCTCGACTACGCCCTGACGCGGGCAAACCAGGAAATGGTCAACCTTTACGGTGCGCCCCTGGCTCACGATGAGCGGGGGCGCATTGAAAAAGCCGAGCTCGCAATCGTAGCGCTCGGCAAGCTCGGCTGCCGCGAGTTGAACTATGCTTCTGACATCGATCTTCTTTTTCTGTTTTCGGGTAACGGAGAAACGGCCGGGGACGGCCGGAGCCACGCGTCTGCGATCAGCAACAAGCAGTTCTTCAACGCAGTGGCCGAGCGCGTAGTTCAGTTGATCGGGCGCAGCTCGGGCGAAGGCGCTGTGTATCGCATCGACCTTCGGCTCCGTCCCTATGGTCGCGATGGCGAGATGATATCTGAGATCGAACGCGCCGCCGATTACTACCGTAATCGCGCTCACAACTGGGAGCGACAGGCGCTTATTCGCGCGCGGGCCTCGGCCGGCAGCGAACAGGTCGTAACGCACTTCCTGGATATGGTGCGCGACGCGATCTTCACACGGGATGCGCTGCCCGACACGCTCGAGGGAGTGCGGCGAGCCAAAGAAAAGATCGACCGGAAAGAGGCGGCGCGGATGCGCGGCTTTAACGTCAAGCTGGGGCCGGGGGGCGTTCGCGAAATCGAATTCATCGCTCAAGCGCTTCAGCTCAAGCACGGCGGGCGCGAGCCATGGGTGCGTTCGGCTCAAACACTGATCGTGCTGGCGCGGCTTGCAGAGAAGCAATACCTGACCGAGCCGGAGCGGGCACGCTTGTCCGCAGCCTACACCTTCCTGCGAACGGTCGAGCATCGTTTACAGATGGAGCACGGCGCCCAAACACACACGCTGCCCGCGTCGCGCACGAAATTGGCGCTTCTCGCGCGCCGTTGTGGCTACGTTCAATCGGATGACCCGGCAACTCCTTTCGTCCGCGACCTCGAAAGACACACCGCCGCGGTTCGCGCCGTCTATGATCGAGTGTTCATCGAAGGCGCACAGTCGCAATCGCCAGCGGAAGTTCGTCCGGAAGCCGCTCGAGCGGACGTAGTCGACGACGAGACGGCGCGACTCATCAAGCAGGCCGCCGTGCGGTTGCATAAAGTGATCGGGACAGGTCCCGCCGAAGCAGCCCAGTTTTGGCGCAATAGTGTCGGCATCGAACGCGTGCTTACGTCTGCGCTGCCGTGTTCGATCAACGCTTCGAGGGCGTTGCGTCACCTGGCAGCCTGGGCCGAGTCATTGGCGACTTACAGTACCGAAAGTTTTCACGCGAGGGGGTGGGCTGTCCGTGCCGGCGATTGGGCGACGCTGATCGAGCGAGTGCTTCTGGTACTGAGCAGCCAGTACCTGTCACATCTGCTGGTGTCGCGCCCCCTGCTTGCAAGCGTGCTGGTCGAGGATGTCCCGGAGCGCACCCCAGCCGATTTCATTCGTGTATTGCGCGACGAAATCTACAAGGAAAGCGACACGGCTTCGAAGCCGGACGCGTTGCGCCGTGCGTGGTATCGGCTGGTGATCGAGATAGGCTACCGGGATATGTCGGTAGTCCGTAGTCCGTGGTCCGTAGTCAGTAGCCCGGAGAGCCCGCAACTGACCACCGACCACGGACCGCTGACGGCCGACCACGGGCTACGGATCACGGACTACGGACTACGGACTAATCACCATCTCCGCGTAATCAATCTCGCTCAGACGGCTCTTGCGGAAGCCGTGCTGCGCATCGCTTCAGAGATAGCGCTCGAGTCCATCGGTATCACGAGTGTGCAGCCGGGCCAGTTGCCGTTCACGATCCTCGGACTTGGAAGGCTCGGTCACGCGGGAATGGACTATGGGTCGGATCTCGACCTGCTAGTCGTGTTTGACGACGATCAGGAATGGCCCCCGCCGAGTCTGGTGGGGTCGATCGCGAGCGGCGGAGCGGGCTCGAATACGCCGCACGAGTTTTATGCGATGCTCACTGCGCAGATTGTTCGGGTGCTGTCGTCGATCACCCGTGAAGGCCTGCTTTATCGCTGCGACCTCCGGCTCAGACCTGAGGGCAAGAGCGGCCCGGTTGCGCTGGGGCTCGCCGGATTGGTTGCTTACATCACGCATCGAGCTTCGGCGTGGGAGCACTCGGCGTACCTCAAGGCTCGTGAAGTCGCAGGTGACTTGCAGTTCGGCGAGCGGGCACGAATCGCGATCCGCGAAGCGAGCTTTGGCGCGGCGTCGCGTAACGAGTCGCTTCGCGAAGAGCTGCGTGACATACGGACACGGCTTGTGAAGGAGAAGGCGCGCGGCGCTCGCCCCAATATCAAATGGGGACGCGGCGGAATGACCGACGTTTATTTCGTGACACGCTACTTGCAGCTTCGCGACCGGATCTATTTTCCTCCCGAGCGAGGTACGACCGCGTTGATCGCGCATTTGGGCGAGCGAAGCGCTCTTGGCAGGGAGGAGACTCGGGCGTTATTCGAGGGATACACTTTTCTGAGAAGGCTTGATCACTGGATGCGGCTGCTTCTGGATCGGCCGAGTCCCGTGCTGCCTGCTTCGTCAGTGGCGCTCCGAGACATCACTCTTGCGTTGGGCATGTCGTCGGTTGAAGACTTCGAGCAGGCATTCGGGCAGCACACAACCGAGATACGTGAGGTTTATGACCGGATTTTCGAGGAGCAAGATGATCGCGCAACTCGATGACCGAAGGCCTTTCAACTTAACCCGCCGCGGCGGCCAGGAGGGCCTGCGCGGCGACGTAAACGTCATCTACTTCAACCCGAGTCATACAACGATGATCGATCGGGCACTCGCGCAGCATACACGGCGAGCACTCCACATCGTGGCGAACGACCACCGAGCGCTGCGAAAGCGGACGAGTTGAAACGTGCTCAGTGGGACCGAACACGACGACGGTCGGGACGCCCAACGCCGCTGACACATGAGATGTTCCCGTGTCGTTTGAAATCACAAGCGCTGCACAAGCGAGCACCGCTTTCAACTCCGCAATCGAAGTCTCTCCCGCAATCACGGCCGCGTCAGTGCGCATCAGCCGCGCAACCTCTTCGGCTACCGGCCTGTCTCCGGCTGCTCCGACGACGACGGTTTGAAAACCCTCGCGTTCGTTCAGATGGTCCGCCGTCCTGGCGAAGCGCTCGGCGGGCCATCGCTTCGCGCTGCTGTTAGTAGCGCCCGGATTGATAGCGAGGATGCTACCAAGGCCAGCGCCGGCGCCGACGCCGAATCGCTCAAGCATCGATCGAGCGTGTTGTCTCTGCTCTTCGCTCACCTCAAGTCGCGGCTCGCAGTGAAAGTCGACCGCGCTCTTGCCGGTGATCTCGGTTTCGATGTGGGCGGCGATGTTCAGGTAGTAACGCACCTGATGCAGCGTCTTGAAGCCGGGCTCGAATGGAATCACCTGATCGAGCAGCAACCGCCTCGCGTCGGTCGCGTAGCCGGCGATCTCTTTCGCGCCGCCCGCGCGAGCCGCCAGCGCCGTCCCGAACGAGTTGGGAAGCAGCACCGCGTAGTCGAATCGCTCGCGGCGAAAGCGGGCGGCCTCGCTGACGAAATGGGCAGCACGGCCAAAAATACCGCCGGAACCGGCAAGTGAAATGAGATTGTCGGCGAGCTGTTCGCCATCGAACAGTCCCAGGACCCAGGGTCGCGCCGCGAGGGTGATGTGCGAGCCGGCGAAGATCCGCCGCAGTTCTCGAAGCGCCGGGAGCGCCATCACGGCATCGCCTACCCAGTTGGGCGCGCGCACCAATATTGTCCGTAGTCCGTGGTCAGTTGTCCGTAGTTGGCGGCTCTTCGTCATACAACAACTTCGTCATGCAACAGTCAGTCGAGGGGGCTCGCTATGGAAACTGGGCTACGCACCACGGGCTACGGACTACGGACCACGGACTACGGACCAACCTGGCTGTAGTCAGTCACGACCGACTTGTCGCCGAGCACTGCGCCCTTGATTTCGACTGCGCGCCCGATGTGACAGCCCTTGCCGATCACCGCCCCTTGAACCGTCGAGCCAGCCCCGACGCGGGTGCCGCCGCGTACGACAGAGTTCTCTATTCGGGCGCGTTCTTCGATGTAGCAGTTGCGGCTTACGACTGAGTTGATGATCTGCACGCCTGCTTTCAAGGTGCAGCTCGGGTCAACCACTGAAGGCGCTTCGATGCCGGCGGTCGCGTCGAACTTTTCGCCCCGCTCGGCGGAGGGCGGGTCTAACAACTTCACGCGGCCGGCGATCACATCCAGGTTCGCCTGGAGATAGCTCGAAGCCGTTCCGATGTCTCGCCAGTAGCCTCGCCAGATGTAGGCGAAGAATGGTTCCTTGCGATCGAGCAGCCCCGGGAACACTCCGTACTCGAACATGAACGGCTCGCCTTCGGGAACGTAATCGAGCACACGCGGCTCGAGTATGTATATGCCCGCGTTGATCGTATCGCAGGTTACCTCTTCGGGCTTCGGCTTCTCCAGGAAGCGACGTACGCGGCCGTCCTTTTCAGTTTCAACCAGACCATACTCGGTGGGGTTCGGCACGGGCGCGAGCACGATGGTCGCCGCGGCCTGACGCTCGCGATGGAAGCGAATCACTTCGTTCATGTCGATATCGGTCAGCACATCGCCGTTGAACACCACTGTCGTTTCGCTTATCAAACTTGCGGCGTTGCGATAGGCGCCGGCGGTCCCGAGCGGCGACGCTTCGACGACGTAGCTGACACGAACATTGTAGTCGGTTCCATCTCCGAGCTTGTCTTCGATCTTCTGCGGCTGATAGGAGAGCGACAGGATCACATCGCGCACGTCGGCCCGCTTAAGCAGTTCGAGTTGATAGAGCAAGAACGGCTGATTAGCGATTGGAACTATTGGCTTGGGGGTGTGCATCGTGAGCGGCCGGAGGCGAGTGCCTTTGCCGCCCGCCAGGATTAGTGCCTGCATCTGAGACCACTGCTCCTAATGAATTGTGTGTGGCGACTCAACAGTTCTCGAAGTCTATCACCGGCCCACTTGATCTGACAAACGACGTACTTCCGGCTCTGCGCCTCGCAACTGAACTCGTTCATCGCTTTTGTTGCGATGTGATAGAATTGGGGTCTTCGACAAGGAAGGTGTGAGCTTATGAGCACAACCCTAACATTGACTGAGATCGAACCGCTCGTCCTCCACTTTAGACCCGTCCTCAAGAGAATGAGCGATCACGAATTCTACGAGTTCTGCCGGCTCAACGAGGACGTCCGCATCGAGCTTAACAGCGACGGAGACCTGGTAATTATGCCGCCAACGGGAGGAACGACAGGAGAGCGCAACTTTAAGCTAACGGCATTTTTTGCCAGATGGGTCGAAGCCGATGGAACAGGCGTTGGCTTTGATTCATCGACCATGTTCACGCTTCCAAATGGCGCGAAGCGTTCGTCGGATGTTGCGTGGGTAGCCCAGTCGCGGTGGGATTCGTTGAGCCAGGAAGAGAAGGATGAGTTCCCGCCATTGTGCCCGGACTTTGTCATTGAACTGCGGTCACCCTCAGATCGGTTGGCTAGGCTTCATGAAAAGATGCAGGAGTACATCGATAACGGCGCGAAGCTCGGGTGGCTCATCGATCCCTTCGAAAGGAAGGTCTACGTCTACCGTCCCGATGCTCCAGTAGTGTGTCTGACTCACCCCGCAACGGTGAGCGGCGAACCCGTGCTGCCGGACTCCAACCTGCCGGTGGCAAGGCTGTGGCGCGATTAGGCCACGTGAACTGCTGTGTGAATCACGTCGCTGGAAGTGATGATTATGCTTTAGGAAGGAACTGATCATGACCGATGCTCTCATACTATCAGGCGCAAGGACGCCGGTCGCGAGACTGCTCGGCGTGTTGAAGGATTTCAGCGCGGTGGATCTCGGGGTAATTGCCACTCGGGCGGCGCTGGAGCGCGCGGGCATCGATCCGAACCTGACCGACGAAGTCATAATGGGCAACGTCGTTCAAGCAGGCAACGGACAAAACCCCGCTCGGCAAGTCGCGCTGCGAGCAGGCATTCCCAACAGCGTCGCCGCTCTCACGATCAACAAAGTCTGCGGTTCCGGATTGAAATCCGTGATGCTTGCGGCGAATGGAATCCGGCTGGGCGAGATCGACGTCGCGGTTGCGGGAGGCATGGAGTCGATGACGGCAGCGCCTTACTTGCTGAAGGGCGCGCGGCAAGGCTACAGGCTGGGCAACGGCGAGTTGATAGACTCGATGATTCACGATGGCTTGTGGTGCGCGTTTGACAATTGGCATATGGGCTGCACCGGTGAAGTCGTCGCCGAGCGTTATCACGTCACCCGCGAAGAGCAAGACGAGTACGCGCTGAACTCGCATCGCAAAGCCGTGGCCGCGATGAAGGAAGGCCGCTTCGATAAAGAGATTGTTCCGGTAGAGGTCCAGCGGAAGAAAGGTCAGGCGTTGGTCATTCGAACCGACGAAGGACCGCGCGAGGACACGTCGCTTGAAGCTCTCTCGAGACTGAAGCCGGCATTCAAAGAAGGCGGAACCGTTACCGCCGGCAACGCGCCAGGTGTGAACGATGGCGCCGCGGCAGTCGTGGTTGCGTCGGCTGAGGTCGCCCGCAAACTTGGGCGCAAACCGATGGCTCGCATCGTTGCCCAGGCTACCAGCGGCGTCGAACCGAAGTTGGTGATGATGGCCCCGGTGACGGCGATTCAGAAGACTCTCGAGCGCGCGGGATGGGACCTGGCGGATGTCGATCTGATCGAGTTGAACGAAGCATTCTCGGTTCAAGCTGTCGCCATCACGCGCGAGCTTGGGATCGATCCGGCGAAGCTGAACGTGAACGGCGGAGCGGTGGCGCTTGGTCATCCGATCGGCGCAAGCGGCGCGCGCTTACTGGTGACTTTGCTTCACGAGATGCAGCGGCGCGACGTGAAGCGCGGGCTTGTTGCGTTGTGTCTTGGCGGGGGCAACGCAGTAGCGATGGCGGTTGAGCGGTAGGGGGGCGAGTTTCTAGTTTCTGGTTTCTGGTTTCTGGTTTCTGGTTTTTGGGTTCGGTTCTAAGAAGTATTCGAAGTTGAAGGTCGCGAACTAGTGGCTTGTAACAGGCATATCGCTAGTGAGGGCGCAGTATCCATGCAAATCCGTCGAATCAGCGTCATCCGTGGTCTATCCGGCACTAGCAAAGCGATTCTTTTGAACTCATAGACCACGGATGACGCGGATTTGACAGATTCACACGGATTCTTGCCCATTTGATCGCCAGCGAGATTTACAAGCCACTCTGCCCAATTACCAACTCTAGGATGGGAGAAAACGATGCGCAGACGAATGATCACATCGACAATGCAGGTGCTGTTGATCGTCGCGATGCTCGCGCCGCTTGGAGCATCTAGCAAGACTGTGAAAGCCAGACCGCCGGATCCGCTCTCGGCGGGGCCATTCCCCGTCGGCGTGACTACCACGGTATTCGTCGATACCACGCGAACGGATAATCTCACCAAACAGCCTCGCACTCTGGTCACCGAGATTTGGTATCCCTCGACTGACGACGCGCGGCGCATGCCAAAGAATAAGTACACGGACTTCATTCCGGGCGGCGTGACTCCTGAAATCGACGAGCTGATCAAGAAGACCTACAAGATGAGCGCGGCTGAGATCGATAAAATCTATTGGAACGAATCGCACCGAAACGCGCCGGTGCGCAAAGGGCGATTCCCGCTGGTGGTTTTCTCGCACGGAAACGGAGGTTCGCGCAATCAAAACACGTTCTGGTGCGACTACCTCGCGAGCCACGGCTACATCATTGTCTCGGCCGATCACACGGGCAACGCAAGATGGACGATCATCGACGGCAAGCCGATTGTGTTTCAGGGCGGCGAACGTAACAACTCCGCCAAAGACCGGCCCGTCGACGTGAGCTTCCTGCTCGACCAGATGATTCGCTGGGACAAGGGCGCGGATAAACGATTCGCTGGCCGCATTGATACTGAACACGCAGCAGTCACCGGCATGTCGTTTGGCTCATTCACCGCGCACTGGGCGGCCGATCAAGAGCCGCGATTCAAAGCCGTGATTGCGATGTCGGGCGCTCCGGTCGCTCACACGAATTTGACCGTGCCTTCCTTGCGAATGCTTGGGACTGAGGACCGAACGCTGGGCGTCGCGGGAAACACCGCGATTCGCGACAATCACGCGAAGCACACCGGCCCATCTTATTTGCTGGAGCTGAGAAACGGCGGACATTATTCGTTCACCGACATGTTCAAGATCAACAAGAACTTTGGCGACGGAGTGGGAGCAGGGAAGCGGAGAGACACGAATGAGCCGTTTGAGTTCACTGCGATGGAGCCGACTTACGAGATCATCAACTCTTACAGCGTTGCGTTTCTGGGTTACTACCTGAAGGGTGAAAGCTCTTATCTGACTTTCTTGAGCGAGAACCACTGGCCGGACGTGACGAAGTGGGACGTGAAGGGCCTGGGAGCGCAGGCATCCCTGCCTGCTGCTCGCAGCGCGGAAAGATAATGGGCGTTAGCTAAGCAGAGGGAGGCAGGGATGCCTGCGCTCCCAGGTCATCGAAGATCAAACTCGTACAAGTCACGCCTGCTTCGGCCTTCTGCAACTCAGACACATCTATCGGTCTCACTCGAAAGCCGCGTCGCTCGAGCAGGGCGCGTGTTTGCGGGAAAGACTGTGCAAGAACGACAACGTCTTTTACCAGCAACACGTTCGCTGCGGCAGGCTCTTCCTCTGGTACATCGATCAGTTCAAAATTCAGGAGTGGCTGCGCATCTATCCACACCCGGTTTATGAGAATCGTGTTGTTGCCAACGTATGAGCACGCGCTTTTGAGATGTAGGCAGCCGGTTACCGCGACAGGATTCACCTGGTAGTCGTAAGGCCGAAGGATATCCCTCAACTGTGCAATGCCTTCGCTATTGGTCCGCTTCGATGAGCCGACAAAGACTGTCCGGCCGATGCGCATCACGTCTCCTCCATCCAGTGTCGCGGGCTCGGTGAGAAATCTGATCGGCCGGTATCGAGAGAGCGCGTCTGCGAGGCTCTTTGCTTCAGGCCGCCTGCTCGGCGCCTCCATAACGGAGATGACCGCGACTTCTTCCACAACGACAGCGGGGTCTTCAACGAAGACTGCATCTGGCAGATCCGGTTCGGCGGGCAGCGACACCATATGAACACCGAGTTCGGCAAGACACTGTTGATACGCTTCATGCTGGGCGATGGCTTTGGCCACATCGATCGGCTGCCTTGCATGAAATGACAGCTCGCACTGATTAATGGTCCTGCTGACCTGACGGGTAATTGCAGTTAGCATCTGTACGAAGAACTCGTTTCGCGCAAAGCACGCAAAGACTCGCGAAGAACGCAAAGAGCAGCTACTTTCTGCAAGCTGCCGAATCAGGCATTTTCCCCTCAAGCAGTTCCGCCGCGGCGCACGCCCATCGTGCGGCAAGCTGGGAGCTGGCGGAGTTCGTCTCGTGATAATGATCGGGCGAGCCGGCCGATTTGCACGGGTCCTGCGCCTGGCGAAGCCCCCGCGCCGGATCAGGCGACGGCGGGAGGAAATCATAACCCGGAACGATGTAGCCGAACTCATCCGGGCACAGCCCAAAGACGAACTTGTATTTCTTCGTCATGCGATCGCGGACGCCGGGTTCCGCGGGACGCCTGGTGTCGGCCCCGGCGCAGTCGCGGCGGCGGTACTTTTCCACGCCGTAGAACACTTCGGGAAACAACTCGCCGGGAATAGTGATGATCTGCGCATCGCCGATCGTGATGGCATAGACAGTCGTTTCAAGGTAAGGCCGTTCACCCTCGCGAGGCATTGGCATCGTATCAAGCACGCCTTTGCTGGCCAGGAACAAATAGCCCGCGTTGTCCATGGGCGCTCGCAGCGTAGCTTTCTTCAGCTCGATTCCCGACACGCCGCTCCACTCGCTTCGGCCCAACGCATCGAATACAGCTCTTGCCACATCCCGGCCGATGGCTTCGGTCCGCTCAAAAGTGTAGTCGGGGCGTTTGCTGCTGGTCTTCAATGGATACTCTTTCCCGTCGAATCGGATGCGATCATCGGCCTTATTGTTCGAGTCCCCGATGATCTCGACCGCGCCAATGTCGCCGCTGATGTAGATCGCAGTGCCGCCGTACTTCTTCTCGACGGCTTCGCGCACCGCGTGAGGGAAGTCTGATGTGATAAGCGTGTTTCCGCTCTCCATCGACTCAGGGTGAGTGTTCCAGTTGATGACGGTGGCGATCACTCGGTCGAGAGTTGTTCCGGAGCCGTCGAAGAACTGCATCACGCGCAGTTCCTGATCGAAGAAGTCGGGGGGCCGCCCGCGGGTGCGTGTTTGCATTCCCGCGATTGACGGAGAGACCAGCGGGTCAGTGCTCCCGAGCTTCATCACCGTGCGCACGGTTGAGGCAGCCGCTTTGTTGATGGCTTTAGCAATTTGCCGATCGATGAATCGAAGGTACTTCGGGTACTTTCCGTCGCTGAGCGCGTTCGGTCCCCACGCGCCGATGGTATCAGGAGCTTCGTGATCGTGAGTGCTGGCGACCAGGATTTCGGTCACGCCGAGCTTCGGGTCAACGAGCTTCTTGATTTCGCCAAGTCCGTAGTAGTTTGCCTTCGAGTAATAGCCGATGACATCGATTGAAACTATTGCAATCTTAGTCGTTAGGTATTCGAGAACGATTGCCCGCGCCCAAAGGTCATCGTGCTTGCCGGTGGCCAGCCGGTTATTGCCAAAGCCGGCGAGGAATATCCCGTCGTACTTGCCCTTCGAGCTCGAGTCGAGCACATCATTGCCGGGATCATCTTCAAAGGGCTCGCCTGTGTCCCAGCGGCCGTTGTGATTGGTATCAGTAAACCTCTCGCCCCAAACGCCTGAGTCAGTGATCGTCCCGTCCCAGTCACGATTCTGTCCGAAAGGCGTAATTGGCAGGGCGGCGACTCCGATTTTCAGGCCGCGCTTTTCTACGCGCGCGGCGGGAACGATAAGGCTGAGCTGTCCGAACAGCAGGGCGACTGCCAGCAGGGGTGTAAGCCATCTCGACATTCTCCCTCCTAACGATCTCGATTCGATCGGGCTGTAAACCGAAGATCGCGGCCATGATAGTCTCAGCCGCCCTCTCGCTCAAGGAAGGAAGTCTCGGTGGCTTCTTTTGCTCGCGGCAAAGAGATCTCCCTGATTGACAACGGATAGTTGGCAAAACATCTGGCATGGCCGACCGACCGGACGGTCGGCCGACTGAGCGATGAATAGTTCTTTTGGCAAGTTTTCGCAAGGCTCAGTTTCAGGGGCTGCAGGTGTGGAACCCCTTAAACGGACAACGCCGATTCGAGTTGCCGAACCAGCGGGTTGGTCAAACGTTCGGTTCCGGCGGCCCACGCGCGTTCCAGTTTGCCGCGCGGATGTCGTTCTGACCTGTCCGGAGAGACACCTTGAACTCAGATGTTGCCTCAGCGGAACTGGCCACTCGGTCGGTTCCGCTGTTCCTTTTCTGGCGTCCTTGTGAGCGGCTCCCCGCAAAGTGATTGATGCCCAACTGCTAGTCCTTTTGCTCCTCGCCTGCGATTGACACCCGGCGAAATCCGCTTGACAATCCGGCCCGAAAAACTAATCATATGCGTCTACCTAAGCTTCCTAGGTTTAAATTCATAGTATCGTCTAATAGTATCGTTTATAGGTTGACGGGCGCGTGTCGGGGCGCCTTTAGAGGTGGTCGTCATAGCTGGCTTTATGCACACGACTGATATCCATCGTTTGTGGTCCACCACTCCCGTGCGACCATTGGACGAATCAGGATGGGTCTTTGGCTCACTCCGTTTATTGAACGGAGCCTGGATTGAAACTACCCGCTCACAGGAATTGAAAGGAGACAAGCATGCACAAGAAGTTTAAACTCCTGCTGCTAGCAGTTGCGCTTTTGACGCTAGCAGTAAGGACGACTATCCCAGTTCTGGCGCAAAATCCAACTGGTTCGATCCGCGGCACGGTAACGGACCAACAAGGCGCTGTTATTCTAAACGCCACAGTCACCGCCACGAGCAAGGCGACTGGTGACGCGAGAAAAGTCAACACAGGCAGCGATGGCATTTACGCGATTGAGAATCTGCTGCCCGGTGAGTATGACGTAAAGGTCGAAGCTCAGGGCTTCGCTACGCAGAACATTACGTCATTGGTGGTACAGACTGGCAGCACCACTTCAGGCGATGCCTCTTTGCGCGCAGGCGGCGCAGGCGAGGTAGTGGATGTGGTTGCAGAAGCGCCAATCATCGACAAACAGAACTATAAGATTGACGGTGTCATAACCCGGCAGAAGATCGATGCGTTGCCGCTGAACGGGCGCAACTTCCTCCAGCTTGCGTTACTCGAGCCTGGCGTATCGGTCAGCGTTGGCAACGTTGGCAACGCAAACAACCTGTTCAACGTGTCGATTGGCGGCGCGAATTCGGCCTTAACCAGAATAACGGTGGACGGAGGCAGCGTGCTCGATCCGGTGACCGGTGGAGCCGCGCAGAATTTTTCCACAGAGTCGATTCAAGAGTTCCAGATCTCGACGTTCAGTTTCGACCTATCGACCGGCGTGACATCGGTGGGCGCAGTGAACATCGTCTCGAGGACTGGGACCAACAGTCTCCACGGTAGCGCATTCCTGTTTTATCGCGACCATAGTTTTGCTGCGTTGCCGACCTTTTTCCGCCCGAACAGGAACTTCGATCCGTTCTTCAGGCGCTATCAGTACGGCGGCGCGGTCGGCGGTCCGATCAAAAAGGACCGGGCGTTCTTCTTCGGCAACTTCGAGAAACTGCACCAGAGGGCGATCGTTTCGGTGTTTCACACCGGCGCTCCTGCCTTTAGCTTGTTGAACACAAACTTTGAGAGCCCTTACGACGGCTACCTTCTAAACCTTCGGGGCGACGTCAAGATCAGCGAGAAGAATAATCTGTTCACGCGATTCAGCCGCGACAAGAACGACGCATTCGCGCCAAACGGGACCAACAGGCTTCCTTCGAACTGGCGCGATAACAGGAACCGCGACAACAACATTCAGGGCGGACTCACGACGATACTGAGGCAGAACATCGTCAACGATGCGCGTGTCAATTATCAGCGCATCAACAACACCAGCGACATTCCCTCTGACAGCAATTGTCCGTCTTCCAACATAGCGTGCATGGGAGCGCGCGGCGCGCAGATTCAGGTCAACGGCAGCAACATCGTGATTGGCAACGAGACCAGCGCACCGCAGAACCGCATCCTGGACCGCTACCAGTACCGCGATGACCTCAACTGGCAGAAGGGTTCGCACCGAATTCGCTTCGGCGCGGAGTGGGAACACAACTACGGGAAGGGCAGTTGGGACTTCTTTGATCCGGTGCTGATGGTGCTGCACGACCCAAGAGACGTCGCAGCGACGAACGCATTTACTGCCGGCACCATCAATGGAATCCCAAACTCAGTCATCCCGGCGCCGGTGAAGGCTGCCATAATAGCGGGGCTGACTATTCCGATTCCGGCGGCTTTTCAAGCTGGCTCCACGACGGCGCCGACGCTGGCCGACATTCTTAACCTCCCGCTGATCGCCGGCGCTGCCGGTGTTGGCGACAAGGTTCAGCCGCCGTCGTTCCATCAAGACATTGCCCGCCAGGGCAATCGCTACCGCTTCTATGCGCAGGACTCGTGGCTTATGCGTCCGGGCTTCACTCTGTCATACGGAGCCTCGTATCAGTACGAGACCAACCTGCTGAACCACGACCTGACGAGGCCCGCGCTGCTCCTGCCGATCCTGGGCTTCATTGGGAAGTCACCAACCGACAAGAACAACATCGCGCCGTCGCTTGGCTTTGCCTGGGACGTGAAGAACGATGGTAAGACCGTAATCCGTGGCGGAGCCGGTCTGTACTACGACACCGTGCTATTCGTCACGCGTTTGCTTGAGCGTCCGCTAATCGGCCCGGCCGGCGATGGACGCCAGTCGGTTCCGACGGCTTTCTTCCGTAACACACTCGCGTTCCCGCAGCTTGGACTGACAGGCGGGCTCGCGGCATTCAACGTGATCAACCCATCCGTGGGAACGAGTCTGAATTTTCTCAACAACCTGCCTGGGAATACGACGCTTCCAACCAAGTTTACGGGAGCGAACCTGCTGACGATGCTGGGCGCGCAGGTTCCCGCATTGCAAGCGCTGCTCAACGCGGGTGCCGCACAAGGCTTCACTGGGATTCAGTACACCAAGACGGCTTCGCTGCCTGGCACGCTGCTCGATCCAAACCTGGTGTCACCCTATTCGGAGCAGTTCAGTATTGGTTTCCAGCGCCAACTGCCGCACAACATGGCGCTCTCGGTCGACTTTGTTGATCGCAAGCGCGTGCACATAACCTCTGACTTCGGTGGTGCATTCGACCTCGAGCACTTCCAGCGAAGCGCGGCTCGCGGTGGCCGGGTGCTGCCGCAATGCACGTCGGCCCAAGCTGCAGACCCGACCGCCATCTGCGCCAACGGCCAGGTTCAGGTCTTCCAGAGCATCGATCGGAACGACTACAAGGCAATGCTTGTGAAACTCGATAAGCGCTTCTCGAACCGGTATCAGTTCACCGCTTCCTATGCGCTTTCAAGTCTGACAGGGTTCGCCACAGGCGAGGACCTCGATGCGATATTCAAGTACCATGTGCCACTTAGTGGGGATTCGCGTCATCGCTTCACCTTCAGCGGGATCGCCAATCTGCCCTGGGGCGTCCAGGGATCGCTGATCGCGGTGTACGCCAGCAAGGGCCCGTTCAATGCCACGGTCGGCGGCACAGTTGACCTCAACGGTGACGGCAACGGCGGCGACACGCTGCCGGGATTGAAGATCAACGACCTCGGTCGAGGTACCGGTAAGAGCCAGTTGTTCCTCCTCGTCAATCAATTCAACGCCAACGTTGCCGCTCCGAGTGGTGGGCTGATTAAGCCGCTGGTGCTTCCGGCAAAGTTCGAATTCGGCGACAACTTCCAATCTGAAGATCTTCGCTTCTCGAAGGAGTTCCGTTTCAAGGAGCGATACGCGATTCAGGGGATCTTCGAGATCTTCAACGTCTTCAACGTCGCGAATCTGGGCGGTTATAGCGGGACGATCAACAGTAACTTTGGACAGGCCACGACGAGGGCTGGCCAGAGCTTCGGGACGGGCGGACCGCGCGCGATTCAGTTCGCGGGTCGCTTCACGTTCTAACGTCACACAAAGAAAGCGTGCGAGAGAGCAAATCCTCTCTCGCACGCTCTTTTTTTTCCCTGCTTACCGCCGTTCCCCAACGTCAATCTCAGAGACAATCACTAGCCAGTGCGGCTTTAAGAAATAACAAGCGAAGCAGGCCCGACCGCCGAGATCCCGCGAAACGGAGGGACTAAAGAATGAAGCCCATTCAAAAGAGCGAGTTGTTCAACTCATGGGAGCAGGCGCATTGGCGCGGTGTCATCGGGTCGCCACGAATCCGGTTCTCCGCGGCGCGCTGCTTGCGGGCTGGACTCTCGCTATCGCTCGTTCCGATCCTTTTGCTGGGCTCGTTCATCACCGCCGCGTCGCAGCAAACTGCTCCTGCTCCTTCCCAGCGGCCGCCTCAATCGGCTAAGCCTGCCGAGCAGATGGTCCCGATGCGCGACGGCGTAAAGCTCGCAACCAGCATTTTCCTTCCTCAGGGAAAAGGGCCATGGCCGGTGGTGCTCGTGCGAACGCCTTACGGCAAAGACCTGCAGGCAACCGGAAACACTTTGTGGACCAACCGCGAGTTCGCGCTTGTCGTTCAGGACTGCCGCGGGAGCTTTAAGAGCGAAGGTGAATACCGGCCGTTCATGACTGATCACGTTGACGGCTACGACACCATCGAATGGATCGCAAAGCAGCCGTGGTCGAACGGTAAGGTCGGAATGTACGGCGCCTCCGCCATGGGAATCGCAGCGAATCTGGCCTCGATGATGAACCCGCCACACCTTGTCGCAAACTTCGTGATGGTTGCGCGCGCGAGTCTTTACAACCAGTCGGCGTTTATGGGCGGCGTCTATCGAAAGGAGCTCAACGACCCCTGGTTGAAACGCCAGAAAGCGGAATGGGTTATCGCCGAGACGATCAAGCACAGCGTCTACGATGGCTTCTTTGATCTGGCTGAAATGCCAAAGCATTGGCACGAGATTCACGTGCCGGTCTACAACTACGGCGGCTGGTACGATATCTTTGGGCAGGGAAACATCGATAACTTTGTAGGCTTGCAATCGACAGGCGGGGGGCTCGCGGCCGGAAACCAAAAGCTGATCATGGGGCCCTGGGGTCACGGAAAGGTCGAAGAAGTCAAATACCCCACCGACTCAGTGGTTAATGCCACCGAGGAGGCGATGCGCTGGTTTGACTACTGGCTCAAAGGGAAAGACAACGGCATTATGGACGAGCCGCCCGTACGTTACTACGTGATGGGCGACGTCGGTAACAGCCAGGCTCCGGGCAACGAGTGGCGCACCGCCCTCGCCTGGCCGGTGCCCGCGAAGCCGACCTCCTATTTTCTTAAGCCAGGCGGTGCGCTGAGCGAGAAAATGGCGGTCGAGCCGGAGAGCGCCGACACCTACGTCTACGATCCCAAGAACCCGGTTCCCACCATCGGCGGCGCAAACCTGAGCGTCAAAAAAGGTCCGATGGACCAGCGCGCGACCGGTGACCGAAAAGACATCCTGAAGTTCGTAACACCCGTCCTCACATCACCGATCGAGGTGACCGGCAGGGTGAATGTCGAGCTGTGGGCTGAGAGTGATGCGCCGGACACCGATTGGATGGCGAAGCTGGTTGACGTCTATCCGGATGGCGCCGAGAGGCTGGTACTTGACTCGGCGGCGCGCGCGCGATTCCGCGACGGGTTAGATCACGAAGTTTTCATGAAGAAGGGCGAGGTGTACAGGTTCTCGATTGACCTTTGGTCAACGAGCCTCATCTTCAACAAAGGCCACCGCATCGCGATTCATGTGACCAGCTCGAACGATCCTCGCTTCGATCCAAATCCCAACACCGGGAAACCGCTGAGGGCAGACGGCGAGACGCGCGTCGCCAGAAACACGGTTCATCACGATCGAGCGCACCCGTCCCGAGTCTTGTTGCCGATCGTGCCGTCTTACAACGGCAAGCGGCCCTGAACTTATCTGCGATTCCCGTCGTAACCAAAAGCGATCACACCCAGCAAGAATCAGGAGGCTTTATGACAAACTGTCAGGGTTGTGGCATAGAGATTCTGAGCCAGGATCGCTTTTGTAAGAACTGTGGCGCTCCGGTCGCTGCTTCCGTCGAAGACCTGGCGGACACTCGGCCCTTCGATCCTTCCGCTCCGGTCGTAGCAACGGCCCACACCGGATCGCTCGATCCAAACAGTCCGCGCTACGCTCCGACCTCTTCTACCTACCCGATGGCGCAAGCGTCGGCTCCTTTGTACCAGAATCAATCGTTCATAAAGAACCTGCTTCAGCGGAAGCTCGTCTGGCTCCTGGCGCTTTTGCTGCTATTTCTTTTCATTGGTACGGGGGTCACCATTGGCAGAGAGGCGGTGCGCGCCCGCCGGGCTCACCGCGCCGAGCAGGCCAGGGAGGTCGAGCAGGCCAGGAAGGCAAAGCAGCTCAAGCAAGCCGAGATCGCTCGCCGCTCTTCTGAAGAAGCCATCCAACACGCGATGGGCTTCGTGCCGGCCAATGTCCTGGACGTGGAGTATCCCGACACTCAGGGAGTGTTTGTTACCAGCCTGACCAGCGACGATAGTCCCGCCGCTGTGGCCCGCATTCAAGCCGGCGACGTGCTGATCGAGCTTGGCGATCAACCGGTGCGAAACAGCAGCGAGCTGGCGCGTGTCTTGAGTTCGGTGAAGCCTGGCTCGGAAGTCGGGGTGAAGCTCTATCGGGATGAGGAGCTTGTACCCTCGCGCATCAGGATTGCGAGCCCAAGCCTTACGCCGTTCCAGGCGAAGACGGAACCGAGAGACCAGGGTTTTCTGGGCGTTGGAGATGTCGGCCGCCGTTGCTGCGTCGCAGGCACAAAGAGATGGGGATTAGAGGTTCATCGGATAATCGACAACAGCCCGGCTGATCTCGCCGGTTTGCAATTGGGCGACGTTATCACCGAGTTTGATAAACAGACGATTCGGACACCGAACGAGCTCGCCCGCCGCATCCACGCGGTCAAGCCCCGAAGCAAAGTGAAAGTAAAATTCTATCGTGGCACGAGCGAGCAATCGGTGGAACTGATCATGGGTCACGGCTGGTAGTATCGGTGACTTCATTAACACCTCTTCTTCTTTGATTCAACACGGAGCGCGTTCGAGGACTTGCGCGTGCGTCCCACCGCGAGGGCCCTCGCATCCCAAGAGCGTCTCGCCAGCGAGGGCGCCGGAGGGACGTCCGTACAGCTTCATTCACCCTCACAATGCCTGACGACCAGCCTTGACGGCTGTCATGCACGGTCAATATCATTTGCCGGTTCAATGGTTGTCAGATTGGTTATAAGAACGACATCGATCACCGAACGGAACTCTCAGTTCATCTGCCCGCTCACGAGGCTTTGATGGGATTAACGCAGCTCACTGGTGAAGTGCTCGACGAGAAATACCGCATCGAGAAAGAACTCGGTAGAGGCGGGATGGGCTCGGTCTATTTGGCGACTCACCTGGGCACCGGCCGGCCGGTCGCCGTCAAAGTGATCACTCCGCAGTTCATGATGAACGACGAGTTCGTAGAACGCTTCAAGCGCGAGGCAAAAGCCGCCGGCCGGCTGCATCATCCAAACGTAGTAAATGTAACCGACTTTGGCTTTGCCCGCGTAGACGGCGAGCGAATCGCATACCTCGTTATGGAGTACCTCGACGGCTGCACGCTCGCCGAAGTCCTGGCCGAAGAATCCCAGCTTCCAATCGACTGGGTAGTCGACATCATCGACCAAACCTCTTCGGCGATCGAGGAGGCGCATCAACAGGGCATCATTCATCGCGACCTCAAGCCCGACAACATCTGGCTCGAGCCGAACCGGCGCGGCGGCTACACTGTTAAGGTGCTCGACTTCGGTCTCGCCAAGCTGGGTGACATTGAAGTTGGCGGCGCCGCCGAGGGTATGCCATCTGGTGCTTCCTCTTCGGCGGGCACAAGGCTGCCACCAGGTTCGGCGACGGTGACTAACCAACCGCTCAAGACGGGCAGCTTCGAAGCTGGGACCTACGCGCAGGCGGCTGACCTTTCAGAAACCGCGACGCAAATACAGCGTCCGTCTGATGAAGAGGCTTCAACTCTGATCCTTGCTCAGACGGCAGAGGTCAACAAGCCGGTCGCGGGTGAAGCCGCTCAGCTCTTCCAGACTGGACCATCCGAAGCGGCGACTCAAATTCAACTTGCACGTGTGTCAGAGGAGGAGCAAACACGCGTTCTGCAACAGGGTACCACCGCTGAGAACGTGGCTCGGCAGACCGTTCCGGCGGACGGGCTGACGCGAGTTGGATCGATCCTGGGCACGCCCGTATACATGTCGCCGGAGCAGTGCCGCAGTGAGGCGCTCGACGCGCGCAGCGACATATACAGCCTCGGCGTCATCGCGTATCAAATGCTCGCGGGCGAGCCGCCCTTCACGGGTCAGGCCTTCGAGTTGATGAGGCTTCACATGGAAGCCTCGCCGCCGCCGCTGAAAGAAAAGCGGAAGAAGATCCCGAAGCGAATGGCCGCGATCGTGATGTCGGCGCTGGCCAAGAGTCCCGCGGATCGTCCCGCAAGCGCTGCCGGATTCGCAAGCGCACTGCATGCGACCTCTGAAGGAACGGGCGCCTTGCTGCGCCGCTCCTTCGCGCTCTACATCGAGCACTTCCCTAAGTTCTTCCGGGTCACGTTCCTGATGTACCTTCCGATAATCGCGTTACACGTCGCTCTGCTGATTATCGGTCTCAAATCGGGTACTCCCCCCGCGGAGGCTCCCGCCGGCGGCGTGAGGTTCACTATCGGAAAGTCGGCCGCTGGAGCCATCGAAACCGTAATCGCGATTCTAGTATTCTTTGCTAATTTTTTTATCAATGCCCTAATCATCGGGGTCACGATACGCCTGGTGACGCAACTCTTCCTGTCACCGCTGAGGCCGCTGCAACTGCGCACGGCCTATGTAGCTGTTAAGAAAAGATTGAAGCCTCTATTGATCACGATTACGATCGGCTCGATTCGATGGGTCCTTGGATTACTGTTGCTGCTGATTCCGGGCGTGATCATGTTTATCAACTATTCGCTTGCTGCGCCCGTGGTGATGATGGAAGGACTGAAAGGGCGCGCCGCGTTGAAGCGATCGAAGGCGTTGGTCAGACGCTGTTGGCGCTCGGTCATTGTGATTCTCTGCCTCCAGTGGGCAATCCCCGCCCTCGCAGCCTCGCTTGTAGCAGTTCCAGTTGCCCTCGCGCTCAAAGCGTCAAAGGTCCCGCAGGCTCCAGCGCTCACCGGGCGCATTACCCAGATCACTATAGTGATGCTCAACGTGATGATCGTGCCTCTCATCGCTACTCTGATGGCGTTGCTCTATTTGAAGGCGCGGCAGATCGGCGGCGAGACGCTCAAGGAAGTGCTGAGCCAGTTCGAAGAAGAGGACGCCCCCCGCACGAAATGGCAGATGCGCATGAGGGAGCGGCTGAATGTGACAACGAAGGCTTAGTGAACAAAGGGAATAAACCCTGAATCCACCACGGGACGTAATCCCAACCACATCACCGGCGGCAAAACCCTCGGCTACCGCTCCCCATCTCGCGCGGCGGATTGGCCTGTTCGACGGAACGATGATCGTGATGGGCGGAATCATTGGATCCGGGATCTTCATGAATCCTCACGTCGTAGCCGAAGTCGTTCACACGCCCGCGTTGATTCTCGGAGCCTGGGCAGTTGGCGGCTTGATCGCGCTTGCCGGCGCGTTCATCTACGCCGAGCTGGCAGCCTTGCGGCCGCAGGTTGGCGGCCAGTACGCATACATCCGTGAAGCCTTTCATCCCGGGATGGCGTTCATCTATGGGTGGACTCTTCTGCTCGTGGTTCAGAGCGGAGGAATGGCTGCGGTAGCGGTGACCTTTGCACGCTACTTCATCGACCTGACCCGAGTGGGAACCGCAGATTGGGTTGTGGGCGCCATTGCACTTGGGGCTCTGACCATCGTCAACTGCCTGGGCGTGCGTGCGGGCAGCACAGTTCAGAGTGTGCTGATGGTGTTGAAAATTCTGGCGATCACCGCCCTAATCGGCGTTGGATTGTGGGCAGGCCCTCGACACGACGTCAGCGGCGGTCAGATACAGCCGTCGTCGTCGGCGCCCGAAAGCTGGTCGATGATCGGAACATTCGGAGCAGCGTTAGTGCCGGTCTTGTTCGCCTACGGCGGATGGCAAACGGCGAGCTTCGTCGCGGGCGAGATGCGTGAGCCCCGAAAAAACCTGCCGCGAGCGCTGTTAATCGGAGTTGTGGGAGTCATCGTTTTGTACCTGGCGGTGAGCTTCGTTTGCGTCAGCGTGCTGGGAGTGGGAGGCCTTGCGGAGACAAAGACTCCGGCATCCGAAGTGATGCGATCAGCCTTAGGTGAGAAGGGCAAAACGATAATCGCGATTGGCATCGCGATTTCGACTCTCGGCTTCTTGAGTCAGAGCATGCTCACCGCTCCGCGAGTCTACTTTGCGATGGCGGACGACGGCCTGTTCTTTAGGGGCGTTGCGTGGCTTCATCCTCGCACTCGAGTGCCGGCGGTTGCGATAGCTTTGCAGGGCGCGCTCGCGATCGTAATTGCCGCCTCGGGCAAGTACGAGCAGATCCTGAACTACGTCGTTTCGATTGATTCGATCTTCTTCGGTCTGACCGCCGCTTGCCTATTTGGGCTTCGCAAACGTCGGGGGCTCACGAATGAGAACTCCGAAGGAATGGGCTACGCGCTCAAAGTAAGCGCGGTGGACATCATTTTGTTCATCGCGGCGGAATGGCTGGTCGCCGCCAGCGCGATCTACAAAGATCCATGGGACAGCTTGATTGGAGTCGGCATACTGCTCGCCGGGATACCGGTCTATTTCTTTTGGCGATGGAGAAACAAGTGTGACTGAGGCGAAACGCGTAAAACGATCGGAGTACATCGAGTGGGCGAAGACGGCTTCGCAAGGGCGATTCAATCTTGCAACGAGCGGTGTCATTCATTACCCAATTGCCGAGCTGCGGGCGACGATCGAAGACATCGAGCTGAGCGGTCCGAGCTGGTATGGCTACGAGCCGCTTCAGCAGGCGCTCGCCGCCAAATGCGGCGTCGCCACAGACAACGTGGTGGCGGCGACCGGGACTTCGATGGCCAACTACATGGCGATGGCTACGATCCTCGAACCTGGCGATGACGTAGTAGTCGAGCGCCCCGCTTACGATCCGCTAGTGTCCGCGTCGGCTTATCTCGGCGCGACCGTGAAGCGATTCGAGCGGCGCTTCGAGGAAGGCTTTCGCGTTGATCCGAACGAGGTGGAACGGGTCGTAACAAATCGCACCCGGCTTATCGTGATCACCAATATGCACAATCCCAGCAGCGCTCTTGTCGACAACGAAACGCTCCGCCAGGTTGGGGAGATCGCACGGCGCGTCGGAGCGCGCGTGCTGGTTGACGAGGTTTATCTCGAGGCTCTGTTCGATCAATCTCAACGCTCGGCCTTTCACCTTGGACCCGAATTCGTCACCACCAGTAGCCTGACAAAAGCGTACGGGCTTAGCGGGCTGCGATGCGGGTGGATACTTGCGCAGCCGGAGCTTGCGAACAGGATCTGGCGGTTGAACGATCTGTTTGGCAACATTCCCGCGCATCCGGCGGAACGGCTGAGCGTGATCGCGCTAAAGAATCTCGATGCAATCGGAGCTCGAGCGCGTGCGCTGCTTGAAAGGAACCGCCCGCTGCTCGATCAGTTTCTTGATTCACGTGACGACCTCGACACGGTCCGTCCGCGGTTCGGAACGGTCGTCGCTCCGAGAGTGACGGGAGGCCGGGTCGATGAATTGTGCGCGCTGCTTCGAGGAAAGTACGACACCTCGGTTGTTCCCGGAACGTTCTTCGAGATGCCCGAGCATATTCGTGTCGGCATTGCTTGCGATTCGGAGATGTTGGCAGGTGGACTCAAACGTCTGGGCGCCGCTCTTGACGAGCTCCGGCAGAGAAGTTGACGATCCTCGCGTTGCGCCCGGTTTCGTCTCCGGTATAGCATAGCCGGGTGGAGCAATGTTTTAGGAGGAGAGTAAGCATGCATAGGTCACACAGGTTCGGAAAGATCAGTCTTCGCCTTGTCGCTCTGATTCTCGCAGTTTTTGTGCTAGTTGGGACGCTGGCGCCGTCGGCGGATGCATCCAGGCACCGGCGGCGCCGGAACCCGCAGGCGGGCAAGGCAAAGGCTGCAAAACGCATCGGCATCGGCGCGGCGATCGGCGCTGGAGCGGGGGGACTGATCGGGGGCAGGAAGGGCGCAGTGATCGGAGCAGGCGCTGGTGCGGGCGCGGGCGCCGTTTATCACGTTCACAAGAAGCGTAGCTGGAGAAGACACCATCGCCGCCAATAGCGGTCTGGCCGCCAACTCCGGTTAGTGCTATAGCCGCTGACGATGACTCTCATCATTGCGATCGCCGGAATGGCCATAGTGCGCGGGCAAAAAGGTTATCGCGATCTGATAGTCGCGGGGCTTTGCTGTTCGTTAGTCGGCGATGTGTTCCTGATGTTGCTCTCTAAAGGCGTCTATTTCGAGGCGAAGACAACTGTCACTTGCGTCTCACCCTTATCTGAGAGTGCATTTATGAAGGCTGTGCGTTTCTTACCCTCGTCTTCGCCGACCAGTGATCCCACACTAACCACGCCGTTTTGCTGTACGGTGTTCGTTGTAACCTTCAATCCCGCCTGTTTGAGGTTGTCTTCGTAGAACTTCACGACTTTTTCTATCGAATCGGTCGTGCTGAAACCGAAGCTGCCGCCTTCGCCGTCTTTGCCTTGGGCTGAGAAGGTGCCTTGGATTTTGGCCCCCGGGTATGATGGGAACCAGTTGGGCAACTTCCCTGCAGCTCCCGCGTTGAACGTGGCTGACCCCTCTTTGGTTTTCACCTCGAGCGATCCGGTCTCACCCTCGCCTTTCGCTTCGAGGGTAACCTCGTCGTCCTTGCCCTCGCCCTTGAACGTGATCTTTCCGCTTTTGGCCTCGTCCAGATTGACGGTGAGGGTCTGGCCGGTCTTCTTGTCTTTGACGGTGATCAGACCCTTTTCCTCATCCACCGAGACAAGCTCAACGTCGGGGTTGGCCGCCACCATCATTTTCGCAACTGCGAGTGCGGGCTTCTTTTGCATTAGCTCGGGATCGAGGCCGGCCTCTTTCGCCTTGTTCCAGACGAAGTATCCGCCGAGAAAAACGGCGATCACCCCGATCACGATGAACGTCCCGCATCCGGCAATCACCCACACCCAGACGTTTGACTTCTTCTGTGGCGGTGGCGGGAATGATTGCTGAGGCGGAAACGGCTGCCCGGCGGGCCCCCCGATCGGTGTTGTTGGCGGTACGTAGTTTGACATTGTATTGGTCCTCTCCTGCTTAAGAAGTACTCCGACCTTTGCGCTGACTCATTCGCGCTTAAGAGGTCGACCCATTAACTCGTTTGCGGCTTCAGTCGCCGGCTTGTCCTGATAAAGCAAAGCGTAGATGCTCGCGGTGATCGGCATTTCGATTCCCAGCCGTCTGCCGAGTTCGTAGATCGAGCTTGTCGTCTTCACCCCCTCAGCCACTTCGCGCATTTCGCCCAGTATCTCCGCAAGCTTTCGCCCTCGGCCCAGTTCGAGCCCAACATGACGGTTACGTGACAGCTCTCCAGTGCACGTAAGCACCAGATCGCCAAGTCCCGCCAGACCCGCCATGGTTTCGGCTCGCGCGCCGCGCGCCAGGGCGAGCCGAGTCATCTCGGCTAGCCCACGTGTGATGATAGCCGCCACCGCGTTCGTGCCGAAGCCCAATCCGCGCACAACGCCGGCGGCAATAGCTACCACGTTCTTGACCGCGCCGCCAAGCTCAACGCCTGCGACATCGGTGTTTGTGTAAATGCGAAACGAACTCGAGCTCAAAGAACGCTGGATCATCTCGCTCGACTGGCGGTGGCGGCTTGCAGCCACGATTGCCGTCGGATCCCCTTTCGCCACCTCAAGCGCAAAGCTCGGTCCTGACAGCGCGACGTATCGGGGCTCGAAGCTATCCCGCAAAACGTCGGCGACCACTTCTTCCATGCGCATCAGCGTGCTGTTCTCAACACCCTTCGCCGCGCTGACCAGCACCGTCTCGCTTCTCAAGTGAGGGCGAAGACGCGCGGCCATCTCACGCATCGCGTGCGAAGGCACAACGAGTAACGCGAAAGCCGCTTCGTCGATGGCGTCCTCCACGACCGTCGTCGCGTGGATGTTTTCAGGGAGCTCGAAGTCCGAAAGGTAGAAGGGATTTCTTCGAGTGCGATTGATCTCGCCGGCGACTTCGGGCTCGCGCGCCCAAAGCTTCACCTCAAGCTGATTCCGAGCTGCGATCATCGCAAGCGCGGTGCCCCAGCTTCCCGCCCCGATGACGGCGATGTGATTGATTTCGCCGGCGACGTGATCGGCGAGCATCAGCTTCGCCCCCCGCCGATCGCGCTTCCGCTGGAGCCGACCTCAGGGCTATCGGATTTGACTCGCACACCTGCCTTGTTTTCTGTCCCGTGCATCAGCCGGTCGATGTTCTCGTGATGCGTAGCCACGATCAGCGCACATCCGGCGATCGCGACTATGATTAGTGCCTTGAGGTGCGGGCTAGGTTGGAGCAAGCCGTAATAGAGCAAGGTCCAAAGCGGAACCGCAGCCGTAGCGACGATCGACCCCAGCGACACGTACCGGGTGAAGTAAACGATAACCGCCCAAAGCACAAGCGTTGTGAGCACCGAGTACGGAGCGAGCGCGAGATAAACACCGACGCCGGTGGCGACTCCTTTGCCCCCTCGAAATCCGAGAAAGATCGGGAAGATGTGGCCGACAATTGCGGCGATGGCGGCGGCGCCGATCCAGAAGTAATCATCGTCGGCCGCGAGCCGCATAAGCATCACTGCAGCCACGCCTTTCGCGACGTCAAACAAATAGGTGAGCAAACCGCCCTTGATTCCCGCGCGGCGAGTTACGTTAGTCGCGCCGATTCCACCTGAACCGATCTCGCGAATGTCTTCCCCGCTGGTGAAAACGTACCTGACGAGGAGATAGCCGAACGGGATAGACCCAAGCAGATATGCGATCGCCACGAAGATGATCTTAGGGGCCATGTTGGAATTCGCCTCGCTGGCGGGAGAATATATCAAACCAGGAGTCAGTTGTCAGTGGTCAGAAGGCGGAAGGCAAAGGCGGAAGGCAAAGGCGGAAGGCGGAAGGCTGAAGGCAGAAAGCGAGGCGGAAGGCAGAAGGCGGAAGGCAGAAAGCGAAGGCGGAAGGCAGAAGGATTTTCCATTTTCCATTTTCCATATTTTCCATTTATCATTTGTCATTTTTCAATGCTCGCCGAGGCACTTGACCGCTGTCCCAAATGACAAATGACAAATGACAAATGGAAAATGGGAAAATCCTTCCGCCTTCCGCCTTCTGGCTTCCGCTTCTGCCTTCTGCGGTCTGCTTTCTGCTTTCTGCTTTCTAGACTTCTGGGTCCGACGCTGTTGCCGCCGCGCCTTTCTTATCGGCGCCGTGGACCACATTCGTCTCGTCGACATAGAACGAGCGTTTGCCGCTGATGCCTACCTGCTCTGGGACTGCCGTGGCCTGGAACCCGCCAGGTTTGACTCGAACTTCAAACCGGTAGCCGGTCAGCTTTCCGTGTGTCGGGTCGTTGACGTAGCGTTTCTCAATTAACTGATCGAGCGTTCCATACTCGCCACCCGACTCGACCTGATACTGCGCTTCGGCTCCTGCGATCGAGCGAAGCCTGGCCAGGGCCGCTGTTTCGTTGGCAGCGGTCACCAACACCGACTGTTCCGGTCGCTGTTGTTGTTGTTGTTGGCTAGTGCAAGCCGCCAGTATCGCCGCAACTAAAGCGAGCAAGACTAATCTTACCGAAAGATATTTCATCAACTGTTCTCCTTCAGTGGCGTTCGTAGTACCGCCTTCAGGCGGAAGGTAGCATAGACTTTAGTCTGAGTGTGCAACCCTGATACTTGAGATCTTCGTCGGACACAGACTAAAGTCTATGCTACCTTCCGCCTGAAGGCGGGACCACGAACCAAGGCTATGTTATTTTCAATGCGGGCTGTGGGCAATAGTAATTCCTGCTCAGTCCATCCGCGGCGACTAAGGAAAAGTCTCTTTCTATCTTGACTCCGCCGCCCCGCATAGGTAGTTTAGCGGCGTCAATATCTCAGGTATCAGCAAGGACAGCACAAGACTTTTCATAGCAATACGGCCTTCTCTCCAGGTCGTTCCGCTCGCTGCTCGCAAATGATGAGCGGACGATCGATGAGCGGACGATCATGGCTGTTCAACTCTTTCACTAGATAAGGAGACACAATGGCAAAGACCGTAGCAACCGTCGTCGGTGTTGTGTTCATTATTGTGGGTATCGCAGGGTTCTTCAACGACCACCTTCTCGGCGCGCACTTGGGCAAGACACACAATGTTGTGCACCTGGGATCCGGCGTAGTGTCGCTCTATCTGGGACTGAAGGGATCAATTGGGGCCGCCCGCACGTTTTGTTTTGTTTTCGGAATTGTGTATGGGCTGCTCGGAGCCGCTGGGTTCGTTGTCGGAGCTGGGCCAGACCATCTTCTTGCTATAACCGGGCACCTGAATCTCAGGACAACGGACCACATCATACACATTGCGATTGGGGTCCTCTATTTGATTGGCGGAGTCACGACGAAATCAGGGGGCGCATCGACAACTGCCTAAGCACGTCAGAAGTCACAAGTCAGAAGTCAGAAGTCAGAGGTCAGAGGTCAGAGGTCAGAGGTCAGAAGTCAGAAGTATCGTGTGAAAGGCATTCTCCCTGCTCGCCTCACCGGATCGCCCATTAGTGACGGTGACTTCTGACCTCTGACTTCTGACTTCTGACTTCTGACTTCTGACCTCTGACTTTCTGACTTCTGACTTCTGACCTCTGACTTCTGACTTCTGACTTCTGACCTCTGACTTCTGACTTCTGACTTCTGACCTCTGACTTCTGACCTCTGACTTCTGACTTCTGACCTCTGACTTAGCTACCTACCGAGCCGATCGTCGAGTTCCTCGAGATCGCGCACCAGGATCCAGTTCGCACGGTTTATCAGTTCTGCGTACCTTGGCGCTTCCGCGCCGCCAATCCAAACGCGGGTTGAGACGGGCACGAGTCTCGAGATCGCCGCGAGTTCTTCGTCAATTCCCTGATGCCCAGTAGCGAGGCTTAGGGCGAGAACTCGCGCGTTCGTCAATCGGGCTGCAATCGCGATCTCGGCCGCCGGCACGTCAGTCCCCAGATATACGACCCGCCAGCCATGGGTTGCCCCAAGCAACGCTGCGAGCAAGATTCCGAACTCATGCCGCTCGCCGGCCGGAGTTGCCAGAACCATCGTCTCCGCATTCCCTGAAGGCGGGTACAGTCTAAAAAGCGAACCCAACATGCTGCGCAGCAGTCCCGAAGCTAAACGCTCGTGAGCTACGCCGAATTGTTTGTGAGCCCAGCGCTCACCCACCTCGTCGAGGATGGGCGCGGCGATTTTCTTGACTAATTCGCGAGCGGGGAAAAGCGTCGCAGCGCGCGCCAGTTCCTGGTCTGCTGCTACGACATCCATCGTTCGAACAGCCTCGAGGAAGCGTTCGCGCACAGCGCGGTAAGGATCCGCCGCCTCAATTGATGGCTGGGAGTCGGCGATCAGTTCATCCAGTTCGCTCTCGGAAAGCCTCGCGGCCTGGCTGATACTATGTCCACCGTCGACCGCCTGTCGCAGCCGCCTGAGCCGAAGGATATCCGCGTCGGAGTAGAGCCGCGTGCCCCCACCGCTTCGCGCGGGTCGAACGGCGCTGTAGCGTCGCTCCCACACGCGCACTACATCAACCGAGAGTCCCGTTAGTTTCGTAACTCGGCCGATCAGGTATTTAGGTGTGACAGACACTGCGTCGTCGCTGGGCATGTCGCACTCATTCTGGTCAGGCGTCGTGATCGTGTCAAGATATCCTCCTGATAAGCCTGCTTTGAACCCATGAAATTCTGGGCACTATCTTGACACGTGATTCTGGGATGCCTAAGCTTCCACGCAATGGAGTCGCTCATTTCGGGGATTGATGTAGCATAGACTTTAGTCTGTGTGCATCGTTAAGCGCGTAGACCGAAGGACACAGACTAAAAATCTATGCTACTTCGTGCGAGGTGCGATTATGAAAATACTCGTAACGGGAGCGACCGGGTTGATCGGCCGGAGTCTGTGTCGAGCACTAACTGACGAGAGCCACACTGTCGCAGCCGTGTCGCGCTCGCCCGTCAAACCACAGGGCCTTGCGGTTGCCGAGGTCTACCAATGGGATCCGCCGAGTGGTCCGCTTCCGCGGGCGGCGCTCGACGGGGTTGATGCCGTCGTCAATCTTGCCGGTGAGCCTCTCGACGCGCGCCGGTGGAGCGACCAGCAGAAGAGATTGATAAGAGACTCGCGAATAGTCACCACGCGGAATCTGGTAGAGGAACTGCGCTCAGTTGATCGCAAGCCTGCGGTTCTTGTCAGCGGCTCGGCGGTCGGGTTCTATGGTGATCGCGGCGACGAACAGCTGGAAGAGACATCGCCCGCCGGCCACGGATTCATGAGCGAGGTCTGTGAGGAATGGGAGCGTGAAGCAGCCCGCGCGATCGAGTTGGGCGTTCGCGTTGTTCAGGTTCGCACTGGCGTAGTGCTGAGTGGGGAAGGCGGCGCGCTTCAAAAGATGCTTGCTCCGTTCAAGCTCGGATTGGGAGGTCCGCTTGGCAGCGGAAAACAATGGTTCCCGTGGATTCACATCAAAGACATCGTTGGTATCTTTCGCCACTCGATAGTCACCTCTAGTTTGGCAGGCCCGGTCAACGGCGTCGCCCCGGAACCGGTGACTAACCGCGAATTCACTCGCGAGCTCGCGCGCGCGTTGCATCGCCCGGCTTTCTTGCCGGTGCCCGAGATGGCGTTACGAGTGTTGATGGGCGAGATGTCCGCGGTGCTTTTCGGAAGCCAACGTGTCGTGCCGAAGGCAGCGTTGGCGTCTGGGTATCAGTTTCACTATCCATTGCTAGAATCGGCGCTCGCGAATCTGCTGGGCAACGCCAAGACGGCTTAGGAGACGACGGTTGAGTCGGGGCGGGAAGGGGCTTGCGTTTCTTGAGATTCGCGGAGACTGATCCGCCCGCTGGGTTCGAAATGTCAACAAAGTCAAGCCTGACCCTCCCAACGGTTCAACGTCAGGGTATGAGTTCCATTATCCACTGCTAGCATCAGCGCTCGCGGATCTGCTCGGCAGTTCAAAGACGGCTTAGGAGACGACCTTCCGAAACGCAGGTTGTGAAGTTTGGATCGGCGATCGCGTTAAGGTTTATTGATTAAAAACTGAACTCCGAACTCAGACATCACGCTATCGCCGAAGTATCCTGACGGCTCCACGCGCGAGCAGTTCATCCGCAAGCTGTCGGCCGAGCAGTTCTGCGTCCTCTGATTGACCGCTTTGCTGATCGCGCACAATTTCTAAGCCATCGGGGCTCGCGACCAATCCGTTCAAAGTCATCACGTCAGACTCGATCGTTGCGTGAGCTGCAATCGGAACCAGGCAGCCGCCGCCGAGCCCTTTCAGGAAAGCGCGCTCTGCGCTGCAAGCGAGGCGCGTCGCTTCGTGATTAAGCGCGTGAATGATTTCGGCGGTCGGGGCATCGTCCTCGCGAGTCTCAATTGCGAGCGCGCCCTGACCCACCGCGGGAAGCATGAGGTCTTCGCTGAGGTGTTCGGTTATTCGGTTGGCATGTCCGAGCCGATAAAGCCCGGCCGCGGCCAGCACGATCGCATCGTAACGACCCTCATCAAGCTTGCGGAGTCGCGTATCGACGTTGCCGCGAACAGGCTCGATCACAAGATCAGGCCGCATTGACTTAAGCTGCGCCTGACGGCGAAGGCTGCTCGTGCCGATGAGGGCGCGCTCGGGAAGCTCGTTGAAAGACGTTATGGGGTTGCGAGCAACAAGCGCGTCGCGCGCGTCTTCTCGCTCGCATATCGCGCCTATGTGTAAGCCCGGCGGAAGCTCGGTCGGCAGGTCTTTGAGACTGTGAACCGCGAGGTCCACTCGACGTTCGAAGAGAGCATCTTCAAGTTCTTTGGTGAATAGACCCTTGCCTTGCTCGCCCAGTTTTGGAAGGGACACATCAAGAACCCGGTCGCCTCTGGTTGAAATTACTTTGATTTCAACTTCGATGCCGGGGTAGCGCTTCTCCATCTGGGACTTGACCCAGTTGGTTTGCCACAGTGCGAGTTGACTGCCCCGCGTTCCGATTATGATCTTCTGAATCAATCGCGACCTTTCTGTTTAGTCGATGCGGATCATCTTGCGGAGCTCGTCTACCATTTGAGAGGGTTTGCCATCGCGAGCTGCGTTGCGGATGTGGACGATCATCGGATGCGAAAGCTTGTTCACGAGCGCCGGGATCAAGACCTCCTCGATCGCCGTTTCCTGTTCCTGACTCAGCTCGCCAAGCCGCTTTCGATTCCGTTTGAACTCGCTTATCACAATCTGGGCGAGAAGTTCCTTGACCTCGACGACGGCCGGACCAATATCAAGCGATCGCAGTTGCTCGACGAAGTGCTCTACCTCCGCGTCAATTATTGATTCGGCCTGGCGGGCCTCGTGCTCGCGTTCGCGGATGTTCGTCTTGACGATCGAATCAAGATCATCGATGTCGAACAAAAAAGCGTTCTCGAGAGCGGCGAGACCGGGATCGATGTTCCGCGGAACCGAAATATCGATGAACAGGACCGGACCTTTCTTTCGAGACTTGAGCGCGCGCTTTGTCTCGGCGGTACGAATGACGTAGTCAGGCGCGCCTGTCGAACAAAGCACGATGTCAGCCGACGGCAGCACGTCGTAAACGGCCTCAAAATTTATCGCGCCGCCCGAATACTTGGCGGCGATCTCTTCGGCGCGTTCGGCTGTGCGATTGGTGACTATCAGCTTGCTCGTTCCGGCCTCGATCAGACTCCGCGCGGCAAGCTCACCCATCTCTCCCGCGCCGACGAGCAACACGGTCTTGTCCGAGAGGTCTTCGAATATCTTTCGCGCCAGCTCGACCGCCACCGAGCTGACCGACACCGGGTTGGTCGCTACTCCGGTTTCGGTGCGAATGCGTTTGGCAACCGAGAGAGCCCGATGCATCAACTGGCTGAGGATACGGCCTATCGTACCGGCGTCGATAGCCTGCTGATAAGCCTCCTTGACCTGACCGAGTATCTGCGACTCTCCGACGACCAACGAGTCCAGGCTCGAGGCGACACGGAACAGGTGCTTGATGGCATTGGTGTCGGCGTGCTTGTAGAGGTGACCGTTCAGAGTATTGGGAGGGAGTCGATGAAACTCAGTCAGAAATTCTGTCAGACAATCCAGGCCCTGGTCCGCTCCGGCGGGCGTCGACGCTATCAACTCGACGCGGTTGCAGGTCGAGACTATCAGGCCTTCGTCTACAATCTCCTGATCGACCAGCCGCGACAGCGCATCGGAGAGCAGCGACTCACCGAACGCCAATCGCTCGCGCATCTCGAGCGGCGCCGTCTTATGACTCAATCCTACGAGTACTATGTTCAAAACGCGTGACCCAGGTAGCGAACTCCCACCAAACTGCAGATCACAATTATGAAGCTCACGATCGAAGCGAGAGCTGCCGCTCGCCCGCCCCAGCCGGCGTTTATTCTAGACTGAATAATAATCAGATAGAGCAGCCAGGTAACGGCAGAGAATATCTCGAGCGGTCCGTGTTGCCAGTAAACGTGGTAGCGGGAATATGAGTACCATAGGCCGCCGACGATTCCGAGCGTCATCAACACAAACCCGATCGCCATGGCGCGGGAACTTATTGCGTCGCAGGTGTCGAGCGACGGAAGTTTGTAAAAGATCGTGCCGAAGCGCTTGTGCCTCAGCTCGCGTTCCTGAATGATATACATCACTCCCGCGCCAAAGGCTACGAAGAACGACGAGTAAGCCAGCAATAACAATCCTACGTGAGCGGGCAACAGAATACTCTGGAGAGTATTGCTAAACTCTCGAGGTGGGTCGGCCGGGTCCGGGGAGATAGCAGCGATCGCGGCCAGCACCAACACAATAGGGAAAATGAAAGCCTTGAGCGCGGTCGCGTGATACCAGCGATACGCTATCAGGGTCGAGAGGACAAGTCCCCAGGAGAGAAAGGCAGCCATCTCCTGCGTGCCCACGAGCGGGAAGCTGCCCGTGCGAATCCCACGCAGCAAAAGCCACGCGGTATGCGCTCCCAAGGCTAACGCGAGCGCTGCAAGGGCGGTCCTTCTCATCACCGGCCGCTTGGTTGTCAGCGCAAAAATAGATTGGGCTACGCACACGGCGTAGCCCAATAATATGATGATCCAGAGAATTTCCATAGGGCCGACTCCGGCGTGTGTTTCCAGCAAGAACCAATCTTACCCGCCGTACGGCCCTCCAGGCAACGAAGCGCTCAGATCGTTTCCATTTTCCGAAGCGCGCCGACATCAAGCAGCGTTATCCGCTTGCGGCCAACCTTGATCAATTGGTCTGCCTTCAATTCCGCTATGCCGTTTGTCACAGTCTCGCGATACACGCCGAGCTGATCGGCCATCTCCTGATGGGTGTACCCGCTCACCTCTTTGCGTCCACCGGACAGCTTGAGGAGCAACGACGCTACTCTCGATGTTACCGGTTGAAATGCGGACTGCTCATGCCTTCTTTCGGCGTCCACAAGCCTCGGTCCGATCTGGCGGGCAAGGTTGAGAGCCACAGACGGCGAAGCACCGGCGACTTTCTCGAAGTCCGCCGGACTTATGAATGTGACCTTGGATGCGTCGGCGGCCACAGCCTTCGCGCCGAGCATTGATTGACCGAGCATTGGCATGTCGCCAAAGATCGTGCCCGCTTCGACTGCTTTAACGGAGAAGTCTTTGCCAGTCGAGGCGGTGCGAACGATGTTCACGCGCCCGCTTCTAACCAGGCAAGCCACCGGGCCCTTGTGCGATGAAGGATAGACTGTTTCGCCGGCTTTGAAATTGCGTTTGGGCAACTTGTCTATTGCGGTTTCGGCGGCCCTGCTGTTTTGTCCGACGAGGTCAGAAAGTTTTAGATAACCGACCTTGTTGGCGAGACTAATGGCAGCTAGTGAGCGAATCTTCTCGCTCGGTCCCTTAGTCCGTCTCTTCCTTTTTGTTTTCGAACCTCTTTTGGATGCGGTTGCCAATTTAATCACCTCTTTCACCCAGGTTTTTTGCGAAGTAGCTATTAGCCCTGTCGTGTTTCTCTCTAGCGGCAATTTGACAGTGGCGCGTGCAGCGAGTCGTTGAGTGTTTTTGTTATGGAGCCTGCGTGCCTGCCACGCTTGTGTTAACAGCCTCTAACCGGTATTCCTCGCCCTGAATCCCAACCCACGTATTGTACAGGTCTGGAGGGTGATATTACAATGCAGTTGAATGCGGCGTGAGTAAGCCACAGCACAAACACAACCATAGTTGCTTAGCCGTCTGAGAAAGCAAGAGAGTAACCTGAGGCAAAACAGGGCAGGCGCAGCCGGATGTGTTTCCGGGTTGTCGTCAGAGTCGCGCTGCGGTTCTCCGGTAGAGCCCGATGATCTCCAGAGCGAAGACCGCACACAAAAGCGTAGGCAGATAGAGCAGCCATTTGGGATTGTCGAAGTGGGTCATAGCCAGCCCGGAAACCGACGGACCGATGAGACTGCCAACTCCGAAGGCCAGCGAGAATGTGGATGTCGCTGCCCCGAGGCGTTCCTTTCTCACAATGTGACCGATCAACGAGAGTCCGATCGGATACAGGCTTCCCGCCAGCGCGCCGGCAAGGACGCCAGTTGCCAGAAACAATCGCCAATCCGAATGAAGAGACATCAGCGCGAAAACGCCTCCCAGCAGTACCGTGCAGATCAGAAGAGTCTTGCGCTTGCCAAACCGGTCCGCTGCGTGGCCGATCGGGACCTGACTGATTATTGTGCCGAGTATGACCGCGGTAATTATGGCGCCCATTCCCGCTTCTGGAACTTTGATCTCTCGCTTCAGGTAAAGTGGGAACAGAGTCACCAGCGAAGACATCAGATACCCGTAAAGAGCTCCGGCCGATATGGGCACAATTATGTTCGAAGAGAGGACGCTCAATATAGCCTCCCCGTGATGTGATCCGAGAGGCGCCTTCTTGATCAAACTGGCGGCCAACAAAGCCGCGAGGAGGCTCAATACGAAACAACCGACAAAAGGAACCTCGGGCCGTATTCGGTAAAGCAGCGCCCCGGTAAGCGGCCCCGCGGCCCACCCGATTCCTATTGCTAGTGCGTAGTAGCTCATGCGGCGGGCCCGCTCATCTGGCTTGCTCAGGCGATTGATCATCGTCTCTGTGGCTACTGAAATTGCCGAGGCGCCCATACCCTCAATCGTACGCATGGCAAAGAAGAGCCAGGTAACTTTGATAAAAGCGAACAGAAGTATCGCAGTGCCATAGACAGTCAGGCCTGCGACCAGCACCGGCTTCGGACCCACGCGGTCAGTCGCCGCACCGACTGGGAACGAGGCAAGCGTGAAAGCTGTAAACATTGTCGAGCCGATCAGCCCGACGAAGAGACTGTTCTCGCCGTGGCCGGCGAGCAGGATCGGAATAAGCGGGGTAACAAGCCCGACGCCGAGATAGCTGAGACCAATGCTTAGATAGATGGCAGAGAAGGCTTTCGAATCGGACATTTTCCCCCAAATCCAAAAGCCAGAAAATAGCAGGGCAAAGAGCAAAGAGCAAAGAGAGGGAGTGGAGTGCGGAGGAGCGGAGGGGCGGAGGGGCGGAGGGGCGGAGGGGCGGAGGAGTCGAGGAGCGGAGCGGGCTAGGTTTCCTCGTCTCCCTGCCCCTCTGCTCCTCACGGCTTCCGCGTGACTTTACTTGCCGGCGTGGTACTCCCGCATCTGATCGACGTACTTGTTGTACTCGCGGCTTCCGATGAATCGGGAGGGCAGCACGGTTGAAAGGTATCGCAGGTAACCGTCTGGCGAAAGCGGCCTTCCATCCTCGGTCAGCAGTTGTCCTTTTACATCGTACGATCCAAAGATGAACTCCTCGGGGCCGCGCTTGCGGAAGAACTTTGTATCTGGCAGCGAGACCAGATCCTCGGGCTTGATACCCTGCTTGGGATCACCGCTTCGTTCGATCTCGTCGATCAGCGAGTGAGCGTCCTCGCGTGAACTCCCGGGCATCAGCTCCTGAACCATCCCGACGTTCACGTTTCGGACAACCCCGCGCACCTCCTCGATGTACTCAGTCTGAGCAATGCCGTTCGTCTTATCCTTGAAGCCGAATGTGACTGCCGTCTCGCCCCCCTGCTCGTTGCCAAACATCTCGAGCCCGCGGGGGTACCAGAGGTTCATCGCGCGCTGCACGTCCAATATGCTGTAGTCGCCTTCGCCGCGAGCGGCCATTTGCCCGATCTCCTTGAGCAGCTTCCGGCCACTGCCCAGATGAAATGCCTCTTCCTGCAGCATTGGGCCCATGCTGCGCGCCATCGGCGCATAGCTGAACACCTGCTGCATCTCGAGCTGATACTTGCCGACGAGGTCGATGACGGTGGCGTAAGTGACGTTATCTAAGAAATCGTTGAAGTCGATGTTGAAAGCATCGAGTACGTGGCTGCCCAATTCCATGGAAAGGAGTTCCTCGATCGTTTGCTTGGCCACGTCTCCCAGACCCGGCTTCTTCCAGGTGGGATCCTGATCGAGAACCCAAAACATCTGGTAGGCGTGGCGCAGTTCTTCGGCCATGATTCTGAGGACCGCGAATTTGCCTTTCTCATTCACGGCCTTGTCGAGCGTGAGACGGTGTTGCTGAATCGAGCCAAGCTCGGTCGAACACTGCGCGCGCACGATATCGCGAGCGCTGAAGAATGCGTTGCCGACCATCTCCTTTGCGTGCTCAAAACGCTGCCTCCCTGTGTACTGACCAACTTCTACGACGGCGCTCTTGAGGTCGCCGACCTTTGCCAGCAGCTGGAACGGCGGCACGCCCCTGAAGTAGTCATCCCAGTGTTTCATCAGAATCTCGAGCTCAGGGAAGTTCCTCTCCTGCCAATCGACAATCGCGTCGTGGTACTTTTGTGTAATGGTGGTGGTCGCGTAGCTCATTACTCCTCCGTCCGTCCATTTCTTACTAAGCGAATCTAATATTATCGAACGAGCGTTCGAAATTCAAGGCAAACGGCGGCCTGAGTGTGGGTGCGGTTGACTTCTCTAGTAAATGCAGCGCCGTTTGTCCGCAACTTCACGCTGGTCAACCTTGCGAGTTGCTGCACGAAGCGCTTCGATTCAATGGGGTTCGATTTTTTCGGCTGCGGCCCTGATCGTCTCTTCGACTCTTTGAATGTCGGGCCCCCCGCCCTGCGCCAGCTCGGGTTTGCCACCGCCGCGTCCGCCTAAAGCCTGACATGCTTCCGCGAGAAGCTCGCCCATATTCGGCGCGAGCGAGGGGGATCTCGCGAACACCAGCCGTGCTGCTCCCGCTTCCTTCGTCGCCAGTAGCGCCACCGAAGGCTCACGCTGAACTATCTTGGCCGCGAGCACTCGCACCTCTTCAACGTCCCTCTCTTCGAAGACCGCATGAACCATCTTGAAGCCTCCAGACTCGGTGGAAGCCGCCAACATTTCCGAGGCTTCAGCGAGCATCGCCAACTCGAGCAAATCGCGGACGCGTTTCTTGGTTGACTTGTGCTCCTGGATTGCACGGGCCACCAGCTCGGGCGACGAATCTCTTTCAGCGCTGAACAAACGCGCGACCGCAAGGGCCGTATTGTTGGCCAACCGGTAATCGGCAAGCGCCCGGCCTCCACATACGAACTCGACTCGCGTCATCTTTTTGGCGCGTTCGTATGATCGTATCGCGATGAGTCCGACCTGACCTGCGCGCGATGCGTGAGTGCCGCCGCACGGCGACCAGTCAAAGTCCTCGACTTCGATCACGCGAATATCGCCTCGCATCGCGCTTTCCTTTCTGAGCGGCAGGCGCGCTGCTTCTTCTTCGTTGACCAGGTGGACGCGCATCGGCCTGTCTTCGAAGACGACTGCGTTTGCGATATCTTCTGCCGCGCGCATCAACTGAGTGGTGGGTGCCTGCAACTCGATGTCTATGGTCGATATCTGCGAGCCCAGATGAAATGAGCGAGTTTCAGCTTCGCAAGCCTGCACGAATGCTTGGGATAATATGTGCTGCCCGCTGTGTTGTTGGATGTGATCCAGCCGCCGCACTCGATCGATGATTCCGGTGACGGTCTGGCCCGGCTTAAGCGAGCCTGGGCCGACGACGTGATAGATGGTTCCGGTTTCATCTTCGAAGACATCGACGACTGGGGTCTCGCCGAGTGTTCCGATGTCGTTAGGCTGGCCTCCGCCGGTCGGATAAAAAGCGGTTTGGTCCAGCACGACACAGTCGCCGCGTTCTGACGGTTTTGCGTCGATGACCATTGCGGAGAATTCAAGCAAGCTGGAATCGCGGAAGTAGAGTTTCGCGGTTGGTTGCATGTGTGTGACCAGAGTTGACATCAGTTTGTCGCGGCGCTCACATCCCGCGCATCGACGAGTCTACGACAAACTGAAATCTGTCGAACATCGGTATGTTGATATGAAGCCTGATCAAAGTCAATCCGGCATTCTCGCGGCTTGCGCGCCGGGAGCGCCAGCCGTTAGCCTTCAGCCGATGAGAAGAAAGTTTGTCCTGGAACTCAGGGACCGAAAGAGGATTGACCTGGGTGGGCGCACCGTTGTCATCGGTGTGCTAAATGTCACGCCGGATTCGTTCTCGGACGGCGGCCGGAACCTCGAGCCCGATCGAGCCATAAATCGGGCTCTGCAGATGGAAGAAGAAGGGGCAGACATCATCGAAGTCGGCGGCGAATCCACCAGACCCGGCGCAACGCGGCTCTCGGTTGAAGAGGAACTCTCGCGCGTGCTCCCGGTGTTGAAAGGGCTGGAGGGCCTGCTGCGAGTTCCTGTCGCGATCGACACCTACAAGAGCGAAGTGGCCGCGGCCGCCGCCGCCCTGGGCGCCAGCATCATCAACGATATCAGCGCGCTTCGATTCGATCCCGCCATTGCCGATGTAGCGGCCAGCGAGCAGACGGCGCTCGTGCTTATGCATATGCGAGGCGAGCCGGCGACGATGCAAAAGATTGAGCCCAGCGCGGACATTTTCGCTGAGATCAGTTCTGATCTTGGTGCCGCGATTCGGCTGGCGGAATCACGAGGCGTCAAACGCGATCGGATAATCATCGACCCTGGCATAGGGTTCGGCAAAACTCTGGAGCAGAACCTAGCCGTTCTCAATCACCTGGAACGCTTCGGTAGTTTCAATCTTCCGCTGATGATCGGAACTTCCCGAAAGAGCTTCATCGGCCGGATTACTGGACGCTCGGAAGCTGACCGGGCATTTGGCAGCGCCGCATCAATCGTTATCGCCATTCTGCGAGGCGCTCACCTGGTTCGCGTGCACGACGTCAAACAGATGGTCGAAGCCGCGCGTATCGCGGATGCGATTATCTCTGCTTAGGGTACGAGGTTTAGAGTTCGATCTCTAGCTTGGCGCCTTGTGCGGCGCAACCTGAAGGTTGAACTGTGAACTTTGTCTCATCTCATCGCGGTACACAATGCCCGGAAGAAAACTAAAGGGCTGGATGCCGAAGCATCCAGCCCTCAGGAATTGGTGCGCTGAATAAACAGTCAGCGCGCCGGTTAGTTGTTCATCACTGACAGATCAAGTTGGTGTCATTCAACGTGTTCCTATCGGTGATTGTGCACCGAGTGGTACCCGGCGGGAACTGGAGCGACGCAGTGCCTGCGTGAACAGCCTTGTCAACGCGGCCCAGAATGCGGCGGTCAGGCGCGGTCCCATCCAGCGTGAAGACACAACCCTGCTTAGTAGCCTTGGCGACACCGGTGAAGGTCGTACCGTTGCAGCAGAAGCGATACGAGCCGTTAAAGGAATTCCACAACAGGATGATGGTCGGATCGCTGTCATCCTGAAGCGCAACGTCAAAGGTCGTGATCGTGAACGAGCAGGTAGCCGTGTTGCCAGAAGTATCGGTCGCCGTGCAAGTCACAGTCGTGACGCCCGCAAAGAGGCAAGACCCTGAAGGCGGAACGCAAGCCACAGTGACGCCAGGACAGTTGTCCGTAGCCACAGGCGGCGGGAAATTGACCGTCGCACAGGCCCCTGTCACGCAAGCACTCTGATCGGTGACTGCCGTTTGGTTAGGCGGGCAGGTAATCGTCGGCGGTTGCGTGTCGTTGACTGTCACAGTGAAGGAGCAGCTAGGTCCGGCGGTTGTGGTGCAGGTGACGGTCGTCGTGCCCTTCGGGAAGAAGGAACCCGAGGCCGGCGAACAAGTAACCGTCCCGCAAGTTCCAGTCGTGGTCGGCGCCGGGTAAGTGACCACGGCTCCGCATTGATTCGGATCGTTCGAGCGTGTGATGTTAGCCGGACAAGTGATGGTGCAAGCAACAGCGGCGCAGTTGGACCCGGTAATGCTGATGGTGTCGATGAAGGCCCCGACAGCGCTGACGCTGCTGTCTGAGCCGCGCCGCCATCGCAAGACTATGCTCTGCCCGTTCGCATTAGCCGGCAGGTTGACCGTCGTAGTGACAAAGCCGGCGGAATTCCCAGACCATGCCATGCGTCCCGCGATGGGGCTGCCAAAGTTGACGCTGATGGTCGCGTTATAGCCGCCGGTGACGAACGAGCCGCCCGCGGTGATGATGTCCTGGAACGCGCCGGCATTGACCGCCGGGTTGGAAATCTCGAGCACCATGCCGTCGAAGCCGGATTCAAGATTGTTGTTTCTCCTGAAAGTCAACTGCGCGGTCGCGGAGACAATCGGGAAAGGTTTCGAGTCAAGCCGTTCGTCTGAAATACAATTCGGGTCGTTGACGAAAGCCGAGTTTGGCGCAGTATCGCTGGTGGTACTGACTGTCACCCAGCGAGCGGTGTTCGCGCAAGTGGCGGCCACCGTGGCTGACCACCCTGCGGGCAGCGCCGGCGGCGTCACCATATCGAAGTTCTCCGCGCAAGGCACTACCACAGAGCAGTTTTGAGAACAGACGAAGCCCGCGGTGATGCTGACGGTATCGACTCTCCAACCGACCTGCGAGACGCTGTTGTCCGATGCGCACCGGAAGCGCAGCTTGATGGACTGGCCGTTGGCCGCCGCCGGCAGGTTAATCGAAGTCGTGACAAACCCGGCCGAGGTGCCGCTGAAAGCCTGGCGGCCTGCAATCGGGCTTCCGAAGTTAACGCTGATCGGCCCGGTGTACGCCTGCGTGCCAGCGACAAAACTACCGCCTGCGGTAATGATGTCCTGGAACGCCCCGGCATTCACCGACGGGATTGAGATCTCAACCACGCCGCCGTCAAACGTGCTTTCGAGGCTGAAGTTGTGCCTGAAGGTCAACCTCGCCGACGCCGATGTGATCGCAATGGCCGGCGTATCGATGCGGTTGTCGAGAATGTTGTTCGGGTCTGTTGAGAAGATGGCGTTCGGCGCAGTGTCCGCCGGAGGCGCCGGTGTGCCTGCGTTAGAGGTGACCCACAACGGTGCGCCGGTGACGTTGGCGCCCTGGGTTGGCACCCATCCTGCGGGGAGAGCTGGGGCAACCACGCCATCGAAGTTCTCGCTGAACGCAGTGTTCAGGGTTCCGAGGGTGAAGGTGTAGGTCAACGTACCGAGGTTGGTCGCGCCATCCTGGAACTGTATAGAAGCCGTGACCGTGCCGCCGCACGTGCCGGCAACGGTGAAGGTGAAGTTGCGGCAAACGGCAGGTCCGCCTGCGACTACGACCCCGTAGTTCTGCGGGCCGCTCGGACTGGTGACGCCGCCCGTGGCAGCCAACGTTCCGACGAGGTTGGTCGTGTTGGCCCCGCCGGTATTCTGCACGCAGAAACTGACCGTTACTTGCTCGCCGGGATCCAGCACTCCATTCGGCGGAGTGCAGCTCTCGGCTACGAGCGTTGCGCCCGCTGACACGATGATCGCGGAGGGCGCCAGGCAGCAGTTGACTACCGTGTTGCCGCCATTCGTCACGACGACATTACTCGTAGTACAAGTGCCGAAGCCGCCGGGCGCGCTGATAATCACTGTGTAGGTGCCAGGTGCGGCGGTGATCGAGAAAGTTCCTGCCGCACTGGTCTGCCTGAAGAACCCGTCGGGCGTCCTGACCGTAGCGTTCGCGATCGGCAGGCCGTTGCCGCAGTTGGTGACTGTGCCTGTGATAGTCCCTCTTTGCGAGGGCACGCAGTTGGTGTTCACCTTGAAGCTGCCGATGCGGGTGTTCCAGGAGAAACTGCCGCTGGCCGCGTAGTATTCCTGGGTGTACCAGAAAGTACAATCGTCAACCGGGTCTACGGACAACGCGCTGTAATCTCCCCAGCGAGCTGCGGAGTCCTGCTGCGAGCCCCCGCCCGCAACAATCGTGCCCTCGCCTTGCGGCAGCGTTCCCGCGGGATCGCCAACCAGGCGGCCCGTATAAAGGACCGATGGGAAGAGCGTAAGGCTGGACGCACTGAAACCAAGACCGATGTTGCCTTCGTTATCTTGATTGATGCTTCCCATCCAGATATTGCGGCCGTTTACGCCGTCACCGGCGCCGGGGGCATAGATGCCCTGTTGGTTGACGCTCATCGCGCCGGTCCCCGAGTTGCGCCGCAACTCAAACCACTTGATACCGCCTTGGTATGTTGCCGCGGTTGTACCGGCGCCGCCGCTCACGTTGACGGTGAAGTTGCCGACGTAGGACTGCACGCCGCCGGCAAGTATGCGGCAGGTCAACCTGTACATTAAACGATCCGCGATTGCGTCCACAAAAGTGCCGCTCGTTGCCGGAGGCGGCTGTTCTATGGCAGTTCTCACACCGGGAGCATTCGCGTCGAATGACGCGAGCGCGAGGTCAGTGCCAACTTGAGTGAAGGTCGAACTGAGTGGGGTGACGAAGTCCGCGTGGAACGCGAATATGCGCAGCGCATCCAAGGGGTCGCCGAATTCAGTGGCCCTGAACTCCATAAACAGGTTCGGCGTGCCAACTGGTGGCGTAACGTAGCCGTCCAGGTCCGTCGGCAACTGGCCGCCCAGTGTCGGGTCGATCGCAAACTCATCGAAGTAGATGAAGGTCGCGGTCGGATCGCCGACCAGCATCTTCGCGCGGTCGAACGCGAACGCGCCCGCGCCGGTGAACGAGTTGCCGGTGAACTGGTTATCCGTCATGTAGTAAGCATCCGGCCACACGCCGAAGTGCGGATAGTCATTGAACTTCGTATTGGGCATTACGAAGTTGTAGACAAAGTATGCGCCGGTCGGATCGCCGGTCTTCGAGATGGCTATGAGCTGGCTGGTGCGTCCGCCCTGGCTGGCCGTGCAGAACTGACTGAGCAGCCAGCGGTCGGCCAGTTGATCGTACACCACGATCGGGTCGCCATCATCTCGAGTGGCGCACGGTGCGCCGACCGCTGCGAACAGTGAGCTCATTTTGAACTTTGGAACTATCAGAGCCCCTGTAGCCTTGTTATAAATGCCAACCAGCAGGTTCGTCGTCTGCACATAATGGTTGGGGCCGACGTCGCCATTGGTGTCGGGCGGCTCAACCCTGAATCCGAATGCGGTCTGGTTGTCGTTACTGATGTTGCCGTCGAAGCTCACGATCGGAGAAGGAATCTTCGGCTCTTTCAGCGTACTGTTCTGAATCCCGGAGGAGGCACTCCCCTTGCCGCCGGCTACGACCTGCTTAACTCGTTCCGTGTTTTTCTCGTTGACCTCGGCATCTCCTAGAGGCTTCAGAACGCTCTCCTTGTTCACCTCCGGCTGAGCGGGCCCGAAGTCGCGAACGGGGATGGTTTCGGCAAACGCCACGCACTGTCCAACCTGAGGAACAAGGGTTATTCCGTTCTCAGGTCCCTTCTGTTCCTGGGGTGGAGGCGGGACTCCCTTCTGCATATTCCCATGAGCGACGAAGAAAGTGGGAACGGCGATGAAGATAGTACAAGCGAGTACTGCGAGTGCCAGCACCGCGAATCTCGTTCTACGCGGAGCGGACGGGGGCTGTGGCCGGCGGCCGAGCGCGCGGCTGAGTGTCGATTGAATCCGTTTCATAGAATGTGGGTCCTCCCTGACCTAAAAGAGTGAGTGTTTGAGCTTGATCGTTCAACGCGGTCCTGCAAAACTGACGGTTCCCTGAAGAGCAGACTAGCAACAGCCGCGCTCGTGCGCGCGGCCAGAATTCGACGTGGATCGTCGAGATTGGGTTCTCGATGGAACGCCTTAGAATAGCTCGAAAAGACTTTACTGCCTCCTAATGCGAGTAGGTTGCATTAAGCACGAAATCCCCAGGTTGCCGTTATTTGTAAAGTCTCTACAATGACGGCTATTCAAAAGTCAGTCGCGGAAGTGCTGTGTCGTGATTCAGTCCGAACGCTTTGTTGGCCTTCAATGGTCCAGACCGGGCCAAATCATATTCTGCCCCGCAAAACTAGTCAAGGCCCACGGAAGAAATTTATGGAAGAAAAATCAGAAGGACCCGCGTCTCCCATCCTTCAGATTTTTCTTCCATGATTTCTGCGCGACCACGGGGCTCACGCAGACAGGCAAGGAGATTGTCGCTCCTGCTTATCGCGCCAAAGTGTCAATGGGACTGGGCGTAGATGGCCGTTCCAGTTTCCAGTCGTGGGCTGATCCTGCGTTGGGCAGAAAAAAGGGACTGAGGTCGATTCGACCTCAGTCCCTTCGCAAAAACTACCGCCCGCTACTAAGTCAGGATCACTGACAGGCTGGTAGCAGAGTATCGTCCAACGTGTTCCTATCGGTGATCGTGCAGCGAGTGGTTCCGACCGGGAACTGAATCGAGGCGGTGCCAGCGTGCACCGCCTTATCGACTCTCCCCAGCACACGCCGGTCAGCCGGAGTGTGCTGCAAGGTGAAGACGCAACCCTGGATGGTCGACTTGCCGATGCCGGTGAACGTGATGCCGTTGCAGCAGAAGCGATACTGCCCGGTGATCGAGTTCCACAACAGGATGATGCTCGGATCGCTGTCATCCTGAAGCGCCGTGTCGAAGGTGGAGACCGTGAACGAGCAGGTGGCCGTGTTGCCGGAAGCATCGGTCGCCGTGCAAGTCACAGTCGTGACACCCACCGGGAAGCAAGTGCCGGCAGGCGGATTGCAAACCACAACCACCCCCGGGCAGTTGTCGGAAGCCACCGGAGCTGGGAAGTTGACCACCTGACAAGCCGGAGCCGGGCAGACATTCTGATTGGTGACTGCCGTTTGGTTAGGCGGACAGGTGATCGTAGGTGGCTGGGTGTCGTTGACCCTGACCGTGAAGGTGCAGGTTGGCCCGCCGCCTGCTACTTGCTGGCAGCCGTTGACGTTCATAACGATGTGCATATTGGGGAAGCCGATGGCAGCGGTCGTCGTCGGGTTGGCGACGCCGCAGGCGGGCGCGCGCAGGTAGCTCGGTCCGGTTTCAGCAGCGGCGTTCGAGCCGATGAAGAAACTGTTGCCAGCGGCCGTGCCGTCAGGCGTCAAGACTTCGACAACCAGTTGCGAACCGGCAGGAACTGAACCGGTGACCGGGATGTTGACGACCGTATTGGCGGCGTCGGCAACGGTGGTGTTGGTGATGCCGATCTGGGTCAGCGAGCCGGGGAAGCCGGTCGGGAACGGCATACTGCTGGTGTAAAGCTTGATCGTGATCGGCTGCGTGGTGGCGCCGGGTGCAAAGGCCTTGCCCTTGGCGTTGGCCGAGATGCTGGCCTTCCCGGTTTGTGCGGTGCCGCCAGCATTGGCCAATTCAACGCCGATGTCAACCGAGGCAATATCGAACTGGTTGGTGATGCCGAACGACGACAGGGTGAACGCTCGGTAGTAGCTGTTTTCGGTGTGCACGCCGCCGGCGTTGCAGGAAACGGAGTTGTTCGACGTGATTGCCTGACTCGACGACTGCGTGATGGTCTGCGGGGTGCAGACGGCAGGCGCCTCGGCCCCGCTGGCCGCATTCCCGGCGCCGCCGCTGGAGGTGCAAGTGACGGTCGTGGTGCCGACTGGGAAGAAGGAACCGGAGGCCGGGCTACAGGTGACGGTACCGCAAGTGCCAGTCGTTGTCGGCGCCGGATATGTAACCACTGCGCCGCACTGATTCGGGTCGTTCGACCGGGTTTGGTTAGGCGGGCAAGTGAGCTGGCAGGTGCCGACCGCGCAGGTAGCACAGACGAAGCCCGAGGTCACCTTGACGGTGTCAATGGTCCAGCCCGTAGCACTGACGCTGCAGTCTGAAGCGAAGCGGAAGCGCAGCTTGACGGGTTGGCCGTTAGCTGAAGCCGGGAGATTGGCCGTCGTGGTGATGTAGCCACTGGAGTTGCCTGTCCACGCCTGACGCCCGGCAATCGGGCTGAGGAAGTTGACGCTGATGGTGCCGTTGTAGCCACCCGTGACGAAACTGCCGCCGGCGGTGACGATGTCAGTGAAGGCCCCCCCGTTGATCGAGATTTCCAGGACGCCACCATCGAAGGTGCTTTCAAGATTGTAGTTGTTCCTGAAAGTCAACTGGGTGGAAGCCGAGGTGACGTTGAAGGACGGGGTATCGAGCGTGTTGTTGGTGACGCAGCTCGGATCGTTATGGAATGCCGAGTTGGGAGCAGTATCGGCGCCCGAAGCCTGGGTCACCCAGTTGGAGCCGAGGGTACAGAGCGGGCCGCCAACCGTGCAATCGCCGTCGCCGTTGGTGAAGGCCGATACCCAACCGGCGGGGAGGGCCGGAGCCGTCACGCCATCGAAGTTTTCTA
>WNFR01000866.1_pt1 | contig 56338 bp, 57 predicted proteins | sample 5400221 | NCBI WGS metagenome assembly WNFR01 (sample SAMN13153357, study PRJNA577476) | soil metagenome | isolation source: 40 cm soil under Madrone tree | place: USA:California | collected 2016-06-14
CAGCAACATACGCAAATCCTCAAGCCCGCGATAGAGCCGCGACTTTACCGTCGAGATAGGAGCGCTTAACACCGTAGCGGTCTCCGCAAGTCCAAGTTCTTCCTGAAAACGCAACAACAGCACCTCGCGGTAAATCGCCGGCAACTTGCCGAGCGACGCCTGCACGGTCTCATCGGACTCCCGCGACAAGACGACATGCAGCGGCGATGGATCATCGTCGGCGAACTCCATCGGTGCGCCTTCGTCGGGATTGGTCAACGCTTCGAGACTCTGCGCCTTTTTCTGCCGCTGCCAATCAATCACCAGATGCCGCGCGATGGAAAAGAGCCAGGCCTCGAACTTGGACTTGCCGTCGTACTGATGCCCGCGTTCCAGCACGCGAATCCACGTCTCCTGGAAGAAATCCTCGGCGCGCTCGCGATTCCCGGTAATGTACAGCAAGTAGCGGAACAGCCGGTATTGATACTGCTCAATCAAACGGTCGAGCAGTTCCGGGTCGCGGCGTCTCAGCCCGAGGGCCAGGGACTTTTTGTCGTCCGCCATGAAAGTTGAAAACAAAAGGGAGGCTGGCGCGGCCAGCGGCGTCGGCAATGAAAGTGTAGCGCTCATTCTAAACTGTATACGGTTGAGCGTGCCGAAAAGACGCACCGCGAGCCGGCGATTGTCGCCGACATCCTAGCGGAGTAATCTGTCTAGGCCCTGCCACGCGTTGCCCGCTGGCTGGTCCCGCCAAGCAAACTCCCTGCGATGGAGGAAACTATGTCATCGAAGCCTGCACCCCGGGAATCCTTCGTACAGCTGTGGGCTGGTGAGAACCCCGCTCTGCACGAGGCTTTGCTCGAGGAACTGGACGAGTCCGGCATCGTCTTCGCGGACAAGGCGCTTGGCGAGGGCGAAGTCGCTCCAGACCCTTTGCCCATCGATTCCAAGCCGCGCTTCGGCTTCGAAGTCGCCGTCCACCACTCCGACCTTCCGGCGGCACAGGAAATCCTGGAGAAGCTCCTCAGCGAGGGCGAACTTGCCGACGTGGAGCTTCCCGCCGAGGACGAAGCACCAGCAGATGAGCCGCAGCCAACCGCGGCCGCTGAGGAACAGCCGAGCGTATCGGTCTGGGCCGGGAGCGATCTCAGGACCATCGAATTCCTGACCGCTGCCCTGGAGGAGAACGAGATTCCGATTCGCGTGGAAAACGATGACGAGCTGACTGTCGTGTACGTTCCGCCGTCTAACGCGCAGCGAGCCCGCGAAATCGTGCGCGAGATTGCCGAAGGCGTCCCACCGGAATAGGTCGAGGTTACTTACTTTGGTGGTAGACTTCGCTCATCATGTTCTGCCCCAATTGCGGAGCGGAGTACCGACCCGGTTTTATTAGCTGCTCTGACTGCGGAATCGAGCTTATGCCTTCCCTACCTGCCGATTGGGCAAAATCACGTCAGGCTCCGCAAAACGACAGACCAGAGCGGGCCAGACCATCTCAGTTTTTGGCCTGGTTCCTGCCGATGGCTAGTTTTTATGCTGCAACTGTCCTTCTAATGGTGGTCCCGTCCTTAGCGCACAATTCCTTCTTTCTACTCTTCCTGGTTTTGTTAATCACCGTCCACAACTTTGGAGCATTGTGGATGCTGTATCAATCGATTCGCTATGAAGAGCATGTCGGACGTTACGTGCTGCTGTCCCTCATTCCGTTCATGTTCGTTTGGTACCGTCTGGTGCGATATCATTTGCGACCTGAAATAGAGCGACGTCGAGCAACGAACATTGGAGCAAATCCGTAGCCCGGTTCTTCGATTCTCTGTTCGTCGTTCTCTCGCTCACGGCTTGGAGGTTCTCGCTTGTCCATTGATTCCATCAAGACGGTGGCGGTGCTTGGCGCGGGCACTATGGGGAATGGCATCGCGCATGTCTTCGCGCGCGCCGGCTACAAGGTGCTGCTGCGCGACGTGGAGCAGCACTTTCTCGACCGCGCCCTCGATACCATCGCGAAAAATCTGGACCGCGAAATCAAGAAAGGCAAGCTCACGCCGGCAGAGAAGGGAACTGTGCTCGCTCGCCTCGTTCCCGTAACGGACATGTCCACCATATCGAACGCAGACTTTGTGGTGGAAGCCGTTCCCGAAAAACTCGACCTAAAGCGCCCTGTGCTGACCGAAGCCGATCGTCTTCTTCGCGATGATGCCATCATCGCCAGCAACACATCCTCCATCGCCATCACCACGCTAGCCGCGCTTACCAAGCGGCCCGACCGCTTTGTGGGCATGCACTTCATGAATCCGGTGCCGGTGATGGCGCTGGTGGAAGTGATCCGGGCGCTGCAAACCAGCGACGCGACGTTTGCCACGACGATGCAACTCGCCGAACGATTGGGGAAGAAACCGGTGGCGGTGAACGATGCGCCTGGCTTCGTCTCCAACCGCGTGCTGATGCCTCTGATCAACGAAGCCGCCTATTGCGTGATGGAGGGCGTGGCCACGCCGGAAGCGGTCGATGCCGTGATGAAGACGGGCATGAACCATCCCATGGGCCCGCTTGAGCTCGCTGACTTCATCGGCCTCGATGTTTGCGTCGACATCATGCACGTGCTCCACGAAGGCCTGGGCGACCCCAAATATCGCGCTTGCCCCCTCTTGAAGAAATACGTAGCCGCTGGCTGGCTCGGCCGCAAATCCGGCCGCGGCTTCTACATCTATGACAAACAATGACCCGCAGAAGCAATCGTTTTTGAGCTCGACGAGCCCTCAGCCACCAACGCCGTGAGATAATCCATGCAGGTCCTTGCCGGCACAGCGAGGTTTTATGAAATCCTACGTCTTTAAGGTCAGCGTTGAGCCCGACAAATTCGAGGATGGGCGTGATGCTTGGCACGGCTTCTGTCCGGCCCTCAAGGGTTGTCACACTTGGGGGCATACCTATGGGGAGGCGCTCGCAAACCTGCGCGAGGCGATTGACCTTTACGTCCAGGACCTCATCGAAGCTGGCGAGAAAGTTCCCGTCGATCAGGGCACGATCGAATTGCCCGAACCCGCCGTTGTCGTCAACGTATGACGCGCACGCCGCGCGACATCTCAGCTCGGCAACTCGTCCGTGCTCTCGAAGCCGATGCTTCGTCCTTCAGCGCATCCGTGGAAGTCATCGGGTCTACCGTCGCTCCGACGGCCGCCGAGTTGTTGTGGCCTACCACGCCTTGAGCGACACGTTCCCCGTCGGCACGTTGCGCGGCATGCTCGCAGACGCAGGCTGGCAAGATCAGGATTTACAACGTCTAGGGTTGCTCGATTAAAGCAATTTGGGCCTTTGACTGGCGCGCGCTGTAAATAGTATTTGCTTTTTCTTCGCCCCGGTGCTAACTTGCTCCTCGGCGTTTTCAACAGGTGCTTGGCGTGACCCCTTGCCCCAAAACCGAAACCTGTCATCCTGAGGGACATCCCGTGAGCATGTCCAAAGGATCTCAACGTAAGGGTCTGGCACGCGGTCGAAAAAACGCCATAGCGTAATGATGAACCAAATGGTAAGCTCCCCATTCCGTTATGTCCCTGGCAGAGGCTATGCGTCTTTCCCGGCGCAAAGCCTTGGCGGTCGGTCGTGCAGCACAATTTTCCTACTTTCCTCCACCGAGGTGTGAAATGGCAGACGAGAAAGCGAAATTACTCGAAGCAGCGATATCGCAGATTGAAAAATCGCACGGCAAAGGCGCCATCATGCGCCTGGGCAGCCGCGACGTGCTGGTGCCGGTCAGTGTGATTCCGACGGGCTGCTTGTCGCTGGACGCCGCCCTCGGCGTAGGCGGATTTCCGCGCGGCCGCGTGGTCGAAGTCTACGGCCCGGAATCGGGCGGCAAGACCACGATGACGCTGCACGTCATCGCCGAGGCGCAGAAGCTCGGTGGCACCGCCGCATTCATCGACGCGGAGCACGCGCTCGACCCCGTCTACGCACGCAAGCTCGGAGTGGACGTTGACAATCTTCTCGTCTCGCAGCCCGATAACGGCGAGCAAGCCCTCGAGATTGCGGAGACCCTGATCCGCTCCGGCGGCGTCGACGTAGTGGTGGTCGACTCGGTGGCCGCGCTCGTCCCCAAGGCCGAGCTCGAAGGCGATATGGGCGATCCGCAAATGGGTCTGCAAGCGCGTCTGATGTCGCAAGCGCTGCGCAAGCTCACGGCTATCGTCTCCAAGTCGCGCACCTGCCTCATCTTCATCAATCAGATCCGCGAAAAAATCGGCGTGATGTTCGGCAACCCGGAAACCACCACCGGCGGCCGCGCGCTGAAGTTTTACGCCTCCATTCGCCTGGATATTCGCCGCATTCAAGCTATCAAGGAAGGCGACCGCGTGATCGGTTCGCGCACGCGCGGCAAGGTCGTTAAGAACAAAGTGGCCGCGCCCTTTCGTGAAGCCGAATTCGACATTCTTTATGGCGAAGGCATTTCCCGCGAAGGCGACTTGATCGACCTCGGCGTCGAAAAGGGACTGCTCGAAAAGAGTGGCACATGGATCAGTTACGGCGGCGAACGCATGGGGCAAGGCCGCGAGAACGCTCGCGTTTTTCTGAGAGAAAATAAAGACATCCGCGAAAAGCTAGAAACCGCCCTGCGCAAGAAGCTCGAAATCGCACAACCGGGGAATTCCAGCGCAACATCGTCGGGCGTCAATGGTCACGCCGCCGCGCCCGCTCCCAACGACCGGCCGCCACAAAAAGCCGCCGCGGCCGCCGCATCAACGACTGACGCCAAGCGCCCGGCCCGTTAGGCGAAAAGCTCAACACAGAGTTCACAGAAAAGAGCACAGAGGCCTCGGAGAAGGACAGACGCTTCGCCGTTTGATTCGGAGCGTCTGTCCGCGAAGCGGTTAGCGCGTCCTTTGCCGGTGCAGGTATTTACAATCTCGTTCTATAACAGCAAAAATTCACGGTCGCTTCATTTCATTTTGGTCTGGCGTTAACCTCTCAGGACGGATAGTATTCGTGTCTCCACCGTAGTCCCTCTCAGGCCACGTGTCTAGACTTCGCACGGGGTGTTTTATGCAAGTTCCCTTCGACCTGCTTCGCAAAGATCCTGACGGCACTTTCCTTTGGCTCGAAGCCGCCGCCGATCTCGCTCTCGCTCGCGCGCGCCTGCGCGAGCTAGCGGCTCGCGCTCCCGGCGAGTACGTATTGTTCGATCACACCAGTCAGCAGACCGTGGAGAAGATCAGCAGCGACCAGGCTTCGGCTACCCGCTAATTTTCCCATTCGACGGGCTAGCTAGGGTCGGCGGCGCGGCGAATGCGCGGCGGTGTGCAAAGCTGGCGCTACAGCATCATTGTGGATGCTGCTGCAAAATTCCGCGTATGGTCACGGAAAGTGCCTCGTGCGAGTATCGCGTTGCGGATTACTAAGCTCCGCTAACCGAAGTAGAAGGGGGAAGCCGACACTCCCTCGAGAATATCGAGGCGGTAGGGCTGAGACGGTTTTCCTCTTCCACTTCGCTTATCTTGTTCGCCACAAGTTAGTTCAACCTCGAACCGCTGCCGTCTGCCCTCTGCCGTCCACACGGAGCTTAGTGACCGCCGCTTATCTGTCACGACTGTTTCTGAGTTGCAGCGCTCGCCAATATCTACTCGCCGATGATAAGGCGCAGATTCGCCCTTTCGGTCTAACTCAACCACCCCAGCCGCAGACTCGTCCGGAGCATGAAACTGCGATTTCCCGGCTCTTCTTTTGCCTTTGAGGTTTTCTCGGCGTCCGGTCCAAAGAATGTCCCACCGTTCATTAGCGCTTCGAGCGCATCCAGCAAATCTCTCGCCGCATGCGACTTCAGCACAAACCCGCGCGCTCCTGCTTCCTGAACCGTGGCGGCCAGGTTTTTCGATTCGTGCATGGTGAACACCAATACCGCCGCACGCAGTTTCAATTTGGAAATCTCTCGCGTCGCCTCGATTCCGCTCATCTCCGGCATGGTGATGTCCATGATGATCACGTCTGGATCGAGACTCCGGGTCTTCTCGATGGCGTCGCGGCCATTCACCGCCTCTCCGCAAACTTCCCACTGCGGCCGCGCCCGCAGGATCGTCCGGATCCCTTGGCGCACAACTTCATGGTCGTCCACTATCAAGATCTTCGAACCCATCTGGTATTTTTCTCCTGAATCCACCGGGCGCAAGCTTACCCCCGCCCCGCGCCACTCTCTCCCGACGCGGCAAACTCTCTCAAGCAGAATAGCCCTGGAAATTCCTCGACGTCGGCAACAAAACCCTACCGCAACCGCCCACATTTGAAACTTAATAGGTTCAATCATGCAAGGGAAATCGTGTACAGTGTTCACTGTACGTATTGAGGAAAAGTACCCTAGTTCCCTCGTCCCCTAATCGGTGTCACTTCCGTGGGATGGTGTGCTCTCGCGCTTTCGTTGCCTTGCAGCGTTGCGGACGGCCAACATACGGTCCCCAAACCACTTAGCCTTTGGTGAAAGGATGCTCTACGAGGTAACCGCCCAGCCCACCATCGTCATCGTCAACACGAAGAGCAACAAGCTCATGCTCACCACGCTCAAGACCTTCCCGTGTCCGAGCAAATAGTCCCGCGACTCCGCGTCAGCGCACAAGAGCACCAGCACCACTAACACCACTGCCCACGCCAGCAGCACCGGCACCCCCGGGTATTTCCCGATCATCGACAGGAATTGGCCCGGAGGTGCTCCTGCCGGAATCCACCACGGCAAAATCGGCGCCACTCCTGCCGCCAGCGACAGAGTCAGCAGCTTGCGCGTGAACCATCCACGAATCTTTGGCCGCGCCTCTTTCCACACCAGGTAGTCCCAAGCCAGCAAACCCGCCGCGATCGGCACCCAACCGTACAATGCCGCATTGTGGTCAAACCACATCCACCCTCGGAATAGCCGCCCATGTGTCCCAGAGGCTAACCGTGGCAGCAGCAGGAACGCCACAATAGCATTGCAAGCCACCGCCATCAGCAGGGTTATCAAGCTCATGAGTTGAAACCAGTGCCGCGTCGCCGCTGTATTGCAGCGCGTGCACACCGATTGCTTTGGCAGAAAGTTCAGGCCGCATCGTTCACAGAACAATTTCGCTCTCCCACGGTGCTGGAAATGGGGTTCTGTCGTCCCCTTCAGACTACCTGCGGGGAGCCTCCAAAACTACTGGTCGGAAGTTCAGCGTAACGTCAGGACAGTATCGCAATAGCCACCTTTTCCTGCCGGGGATGTAGGGGCGGAGCTTTTACGCCCGCCGCCGCAAGTAGTTCCTGTTCTGTAGCTTACAGACAGCCCCGCATTTCTTGTGGGCTGGCTACCGCCGTTCGGGCGACCTTGCCGCCAGCCTCAGGGTCTCCGCCTCATCTCAAATTTAGCGCTGGGACAGGTTCCTGCTCGCTCCCACTGGAAGAGCCCTTCCTTGCCTGCGCTCCGTCTAATCCATCACTATGCGACTTATTGCCCTGCGGTCTGCCTTAACGCTCTTGCTGCTTCCCGTGGCTTTAACCGCCCAACAGTCGGCAACGCGAATGCGAGACTCCTCCCACCACGACGCCGTTACCTCCCGTGGCGACCACGCCATGGGTTTCTCCCACGAAACCACCACTCATCATTTCCGCCTCTACAAATCCGGCGGCGCCATCGACGTTTCCGCTAACGATCCCAAAGACTCCGCCACCCGCGACCAAATTCGCATGCACCTTTCTCACATCGCCAAGCGTTTCGCGGCAGGCGACTTCGACGTACCGATGTTCATTCACGACACCACACCTCCTGGCGCACTCGTGATGGCCAAACTCCGCAGCCAGATCCATTACCTCTACAGCGACACTCCGGGCGGCGCCAAAATCCAAATCTCCACCGCCAACCCCGAAGCCCTACAAGCCATCCACGCCTTTCTCCGCTTCCAAATCGCCGACCACCAAACGGGCGACGCAACCGAAGTTCAGTAGTGGCGAGTTCCATTTACTTTTCCCCTGGCCTCCGGTAACTTTCCTTGGCCCCCAGCCCTCGCATCCCAACGAGGAGCTGATTCATGCCGTCCAAGCCGCGCGCAAAAACTGCAAAAGCCCCAAAATCTTCAAAAACTCGTCGGTCCGAACTCTATCACCCCATACGAATCGTTCCCCTCCACCCAGGAAAGGCTAAGGCGGCTGCTCCACAGTTCGCTCCCCAGCTCACCTATCGCAACGGGCCCCTGCTCACCTCCGCGCAGGTTTTCACTATTTTCTGGGGCGCGGCATGGAACGAAGCCCCGCAAAATTCTCTTCTGTCCAGGGTGAATCAATTCTTCGACTTCATCCTTACCAGCCAGCTTCTCGACCAGCTCGGCGAATACAGCGTCTCTGGCCAGCAGATCGGCCACGGCGCGCGTCTCGGCGGCATCACGCTTACGAGTCCGGATCCGGGAACCACGGTCGACGACTCCGCCATCCAAGCGCTCTTGCAGCAGCAAATCTCCTCAGGCACGCTGCCCGCCGCAACCGCGAATACCCTTTATCGTTTTCCTTCCGCCCGGAGTCACCGTTACGCAGGGTGGCGGCGCGTCCTGTCAAGTTTTCTGCGGGTATCACGACGCCATCAACCGCAGCATCTTCTACGCCGTGATGCCGTACCCCGGTTGCGCTGGTTGTCTCGGCGGTATCGCCGACTTCGACGCGCTCACTTCGACCACTTCTCATGAACTCTGCGAAGCGATCACCGATCCCATTCCGGGTCAGGGCTGGTACGACGACAACAACGGTGAAATCGGTGATATCTGCGCGTGGCAAACCCGCACCCTCGGCGGCTACACCATTCAGCTGGAATGGTCCAACAACGCAAACCAGTGCATCTGAGTTGAGCCGCTGCATTCGCGGGGGGCTATGCAGTCCGAGTTTGCTCAAATCGAGCGCCTCGCGGTCCAATCCCGCTGAGTGGTGGTGGGTCCGATCCCCACCGCCCCTACCAAATGAGAACGAAGACTTTGGCGCGGACGGCACCGAATTCCTTGACCCGTGGGTCTATCCGCTTTAGAGTTTGAATACATGCTTCGCCGCGCCCCAATCTTGATCTTGGCAATGATGGCCCTTTTCGGTCTGCAGTTTGTGGAGTGTTTGTCTCCGGTGTCCGCCGACGAGCAGACAATGCAGTGTTGCGTGTCGATGCCGTGCAATCCTGCCAACCAGTCTCACAACTGCTGTAAGGCGATGGTTTCCGCGAATGCATCGAACGTGCTGCCAGCACAACACGCCGCTTTGAGTGTTCCTGTTTCAGCGGTTGCAGAGCATCTTTCAACACCCAAAGTCCCCGTCTTCACACAAGTCTTTCACCCAAGATTTGAGGCACCTGAGCACTCGCCTCCAGAGCTGTACGCCCTCTATTCTTCTCTTCTGATCTAGCCCGCCTCTCCACGGTGCCGCTTTCGCACCGCGTTTTATCTCTCTGTTTAAGTCTGGCATTTGAAGCGTCACGCCTATTCGGCGGCGACCTCTATTTGTCGCACACGATGGCCGTGCCGACGGAATGCGCATTTCTAGGAGAAGGCGATGTTATTGACGTTGCGAAAGAATGGCACGACGAGATTCTTGTTCAGATTCATTGAGAGTGGTTTTTTGGCCCTGCTGTTTTCCATCGTTCTTGTCAGTGTGAGTTTTGCGCAGGAGTCCCGCTCTCATCAAACGCAGGCCGTCACGCCGCTTGCCGAATTGTTGCAGGAAGCAGAGCAGAATAATCCACAGATTCACGTTGCGCGCGAAGGATGGCAGGCCGCGAAGCAGGTTCCTTCCCAGGTCTCGACGCTTCCCGATCCGCAATTCCAGATTCAGCAATTCAGTGTCGGAAGCCCGCGACCCTTCGCCGGATATACAAACAGCAACTTCGCCTACATCGGCCTAGGTGTCTCACAGGACTTTCCCTATCCAGGAAAACTGCGCCTTCGAGGGGAGATAGCGAAACGAGATGTTGACGTTGTGCAGCAGCAGTACGAGTCCGTACGACGATCGATCCTTGGCGGAGTCGAATCGGCCTACTTCCAGCTTGCCTATCTGTCCAAGACGCTGGGAATTCTTGAGAGCGACGGACAACTGCTCCAGCAGGTTGAGAAAGCAGCGGACGCACGCTACCGCTCGGGGATCGGGAATCAACATGACCTGTTACAGGCGCAGGTTGAGCGAACAAAGCTACTCCGCGAAATCAGTATGCACCATCTGGAAGTGGCTAAGTTGCAGGCACAGATCAAGCAACTTCTCAACCGCGCACAGTCCTCGCCAGACATAGAACCCTTCGAACTGCCCGAGACGCCCCTTCCCTATACTTTTGAAGAACTCCTGTCCGCGTCGCAAGCACAGAACCCTGAGATTTCTGGCGCGGAGAAGATGGTTGAGAAGCAGAAACTGCAAGTCGATCTTGCGCACAAGGATTTCTACCCGGACTTCAATGTTCAATACATGTGGCAACGCACTGACCCGACGCAATTTCGTGCGTACTACATGCTCACCTTTGGCGTTCGCGTTCCAATTTATCGAGGCCGCAAACAGCGCCCCGAACTTGCGCAGGCGGAAGCTGAGCTGAAGCGCTCCCGCAGTGAGTCCGAAGTTCAGTCGCAACAGGTCGCCTTTGAAGTTCGAAGCGAATACGAAACCGCTCAGAAAAGCGCAGAGTTGCTGAACATTTATCGTGAAGGGCTTCTGCCACAGGCGCGGGCGGGATTCCAGGCGGGCATCGCGGCCTACCAAAACAATCGTCAGGACTTTCAGTCACTGCTGGCCTCGTTTCTCGATGTCCTCCATTTAGATGAGGAGTACTGGAAAAGCGCCGCTGAACGTGAGACGGCATTGGCCCGGCTCGAACAACTCACCGGCCTGTCATTGCGCGGGGAAGGGGCGAAGAGGTGAAAACATATCGCACAGGGTTTTTGCTGGCATCGATTGGAAACATCGTTCTAGCGGTCGTCCTCGTCGCGTTGTGGCTGCACTACCGCGCAGCGAAGCCGATGGCGGATGCGGAAACCAAGCCGTCGAATTCCCTCGCCCAAGATTCTAGGGCGACACCCCCCGTATCGACAGAAGTCCCGCTGGTTCCGGTGCAAATCTCGCCGCAACGGTTGCAGAGCATCGGGGTAATGACTGGCGAGGTCCAACGAAAATTGGTCGCAGACGAGATTCGCACCACGGGCAATATCGCTGTAGACGAAACGCGACTTGCTTACGTTCAAGTGCGGTTTTCCGGCTATATCCAAAAAGTGTTTGCCGATGCCACGTATCAATACGTTCGTAAAGGACAGCCGTTGTTCACAATTTATAGTCCTGATCTCGTGGCGACCGAACGAGAATACTTAGTGGCAAAGCAGAATCAGCAACAAGTGGCGCAGAGCACGGTGCCCGGTGTCATTGCGAGCGCAGCATCGCTGCTCGACGCGGCTGCGGAGCGTCTCAAGCAGTGGGGCGTGCCGCAAAAAGAAATTGCCCGGCTCGAGTCAACCGGCCAGGTGCAGCAGGAACTTGCAGTTGATTCGCCGGCCTCTGGATACATCACCGAACGCAATGCTCTGCCCACTGTTGCCGTTCAGCCGGAAATGCGCCTCTACACCATCGCCGATCTTTCGACCATTTGGGTTCAGGCACAGGTTTTCCAGAACGATATCGAACGCATAAAGGTCGGCGCTCCTGCAACGCTCACCGTGAATACCTACCTGGGCCGGACGTTCACTGGCCGTGTGGACTTTATCTACCCGCAGGTCGATATGGATACGCGGACGGCCAAAGTCCGCGTTGTCTTTTCCAACCCTGGACTGCAACTCAAGCCCGGCATGTTCGTCAACGTCAGTCTGAAGGTCCCGATGGGCCACCAACTGGTTATCCCTGCAACCGGCGTCCTACAGTCGGGCACTCGTGAGATCGCTTTTGTGGAGCGTAGTGACGGTTACATCGAACCGCGCGACGTGCAGTTAGGTTCCCGCGTGGGTGACGATTTCATCGTGCTGAAGGGATTGAAAGCAGGCGAGCGAATTGTCATCTCCGCAAACTTTCTGATCGACTCCGAGAGCCAGCTTCAGGCCGCGCTCGGTTCGTTCGTTCCACCTCCACCGGGCGCGGGCGCGGCGTCAGCAATGAATGCTCCTCAAGCAAATCTCGAATTGAGTTCTGATCCGACCCCGCCTCACAAGGGCAGCAACGTCTTCCGCGCAAAACTCACAGACGCAAATGGAGCGCCCATCTCTGGGGCGGAAGTCAGCGTGACGTTTTTTATGCCAGCGATGCCCGCAATGGGCATGGCGGCGATGCGGACACCTGTAATTCTCAGCGACAAGAGCAACGGTCTCTATGAGGGTTCGGGACAGCTTGGGAGCGGCGGGACCTGGCAAGTCACAATCCTTGCCAAAAAGAATGGTCAACTCATCGCGACCAAGCAACTGAGCGTGAACGCCACGGGAGGGATGTGACGTGATCTCCCGATGGATTGATTGGTGGGCCGGAAATCGTTTCCTCGTTTTCATGGGAACACTCCTGCTTGTGCTCTCAGGAATCTGGGCTCTGCGTCACATCCCGCTCGACGCGTTGCCAGACATTTCCGACGTGGAAGTAATTATTCACACCCCTTGGGCGGGTCAGCCCCCGAGCATCATCGAAGATCAGGTCACCTATCCCATCGTCACTACGCTTCTCGCGGCACCGCATGTCAAGGCGGTGCGAGGACAAACCATGTTTGGCGACTCCTACGTCTTTGTCATCTTTGAAGACACTACAGACTTGTACTGGGCGCGGTCCCGTGTCTTGGAGTACATGCAACAAATCACGGGACGTTTGCCAGCAGGCGTCCATCCTGTCATCGGGCCAGACGCGACCGGCGCAGGATGGGTCTATGAATATGCCGTTGTGGACCGCAGCCATCGACGCAGTTTGGCCGACCTGCGCAGCCTTCAAGATTGGTATCTGCGTTATCAGCTAGAAACGGTTCCCGGAGTTGCCGAGGTAGCCACCATTGGTGGATTCGTGCGCCAGTATCAGGTCAACGTGGACCCCGACAAACTGCGCGCTTACGGAATCCCACTCTCGACGGTCATCGAACGAGTTCGAGCTAGTACGAACGAGGTTGGTGGACGCCTTCTTGAAATGGGCGGGGCTCGATACATGGTTCGTGGTCTCGGCTATCTGCGTTCACTGAACGACCTGGAAACCGTGCCCGTTGCAACCAAGAACGGTACGCCGGTGCTCGTCCGTGACTTAGGGACAGTTACCTTTGGGCCGGACATTCGTGAAGGTGTTGCCGAATGGCAAGGCGAGGGGGAAACCGTTGGTGGGATTGTCGTGATGCGTGACGGGATGAATGCCCTCAACGTCATCGATGGCATCAAGCAGAAAATCTTGAAAATCAAACCCTCGCTGCCACCAGGCGTGGAAGTGGTCGCTGGATACGACCGCTCTGGATTGATTCACGCATCCATCGAGACTCTGCAACGCGACTTACTCCAAGAGGCCATCATCGTCAGCATCGTAATCGTCATCTTCTTGTTCCACTTCCGTTCAGCACTAATTCCAATTCTGACGCTGCCGATTGCCGTAGTTGCTTCCTTCATCCCGATGTACTACGTCCATGTCACTTCGAACATTATGTCGCTCGGCGGTTTGGCATTAGCGATTGGCGTCCTCGTGGACGCCGCCATCGTCATGGTCGAAAACGGCTACCGACAGCTTTCGGAAAGCCAAGCGGACCGAACTGAGAAACTGCCAGAGTCAGAAAGGCGGCGGATTCTGCTCCATGCCGCGAAACAAGTTGGTCCGGCTATTTTCTTTTCGCTGGTGATTATCGTGGTTTCCTTCCTACCCGTCTTTTTATTGGAGGCGCAGGAAGGACGTATGTTTCGCCCCCTTGCGTGGACGAAGACGCTGGCCGTTGGCTTCTCCTCCGTCTTGGCCATCACGCTTGTACCTGTACTCATGATTTTATTCATTCGTGGGCGACTGACACCTGAATCGCGGAATCCAATTTCACAAATCACGCAGGCTCTTTATTTGCCCGTTCTGCGCCTCTGCTTGCGTTTCCGCAAGACCACATTACTGCTCAATTTACTCTTTCTGATCGTCACGCTGCCGCTTGCACTACACATCGGAAGCCAATTCATGCCGCCGCTGTTTGAAGGCTCGGCCCTCTACATGCCGACAGCCTTACCCGGAATCTCCATTGGACAGGCGTCGCAATTGCTCCAAGAACAGGACAGAATCATTCGCACGTTCCCCGAAGTCGAAACCGTCTTCGGTTCCATCGGACGATCCGATACCGCGACGGATAACGCTCCTCTCGATATGTATGACACGACGGTCATGCTCAAGCCGCGCAGTCAATGGCGACCGGGAATGACCTACGAAAAGCTCATTCAGGAAATGGACGCGAAACTTCAGTTTCCTGGCCTGTCCAACACCTGGACCATGCCGGTCGAGAACCGCCTCGATATGGAGTTGACGGGAATCAAGACGCCTCTTGGCTTGAAGATTCAAGGGCCAAATTTGGAGGGTATCCAGCAGGTTGGCGCGCAGGTGCAGCAAATCCTCTCAGCGATTCCTGAGATGCGCTCCATCTTCGCGGAACGCGTTTCGCAAGGTTTTTATCTCAACATCGAAGTCAGCCGGGCAGAGGCTGCTCGGTATGGCCTGACCATCGCTGATGTACAGCAGGCGGTTACTTCGGGAATCGGCGGCGAGATGGTCGCTGAGAACGTCGAGGGTCGCGAGCGGTATCCAGTGAATGTCCGGTATAACCGCGACTTCAGGGACAACGTCGAAGAATTGCGGCGCGTCCTGATCGGCACTCCCTCTGGCGCGCAGATTCCAGTTTCCGATGTCGCGAAAATCTCGTTCTCTCGGGGACCGTCAATGATCCGCGATGAAGACGGCGCGCTGACGGGCTACGTTTACATCGATCTGAACACAAAAGACTATGGCGGCTTCGTCACGCATGCAAGCGACTTGCTGAAGCAAAAACTCGCGCTGCCTTCTGGCTTTACTTACAAATGGTCCGGCGAATACGAGTTTGAGTTGCGGGCAAAAGAGCGCCTGCAGCTAATTCTGCCGGTCGTTTTCTTTGTCATTTTCCTTCTGCTCTACATGGTATTCCATTCGGTTACTGAAGCCGCCGTCCTGATTTTTCCCACGATTTACGCACTTACCGGAGGACTCATTTTGCAGAGATTTCTCGGATACAACTTCAGTGTCGCCGTCTGGGTGGGCTACATCGCCCTGTTTGGAATCGCAGTCGAGACAGGCGTGGTCATGGTTGTTTATTTACACGAAGCACTGAACCGCCGCCTTGCCACGGGAGTGCTTCTCAGGCACGAAGATATTGAGGCAGCCGTAATTGAAGGCGCAGTGCAACGCCTAAGGCCAAAACTAATGACGGTCTTCGTCGTCCTCGCCAGTCTCGTTCCGATCTTGTGGGAGACGGGCGTAGGCTCGGATGTGATGAAACCTATAGCCGCCCCAATCGTGGGCGGTATGATCACATCAACCATTCACGTCCTGATTTTAGTGCCTGTGTTCTTTGCTTTGATGAAAGAGCGCGCACTACGGCGAGGCACGCTGCTTTCCAAATCCCCGCAATGACACGAAAGCGTAACATTCTATGGTTTCGGAACGTAGTCCACGCTGCCGATCCGTTCCCGCACATTGGCGGCCTCTGACAGAGGATATAGGAATGCTAGAAACCCAGCTTCCTTCGTCGGATCGGTCATTGTTTCGGGCGCGTCAAATCCGCCATGAAATAGAAATATTTCCGGGTCTGGTCCAAGCCTAGGAATCGCCGAGCAGGTTATCGCAAGCACATGCTTGGCATTAGCGTGAGGACTCGCGACCAGAATTGCATCGGTCCTCACGCCATCGGGATCCCTGCATAGAAGCCCATCATAAAGCTGTCGGCATCGCTTTGTAACTGCCGGAAAATCCGCTTCTCACTGCCTATTTCTCGGTGCTTTCGGGTCAGTTAGCTCCATTGGGCTCCAATTCATTTGGCTGGCAGTGGGTAGCACCGTGAAAACACAGGACTTAGTAAAGTTAAATAACAATTCGATCCCCACCGCCACTACCGACGATCTCCTTCCCAAGAACAACTTAACGATTGGCGCAGAGTCAGGCGGCTCATCCGCGCTTGATATTTGCGGTACGGTGCACCCCGAGCATCGCGTCACGACGGTTGCCGCGTACTCACAGTACCGCGAAAAATACCGTTAACCACCGATAGACTCGCCGTTCCGAAGAGCCATCGACTGTCTCTACGCTCGACTCAGTAATCGACGGCGATCCCCATCACAAGCCGTCGGCGCTTTCCCGAGCGAATTCCTGAAGCAGAAAAAAGGAGAACCCCGATGAAAATTAGCATACCGAAGCTGGGTTTACTGGCTGGCAGTTTGATGTTAGCTGGCGCGACGCACGCGCTTGCGCAAGAGAAGGAAAATGAAGCTCCAGCCAGTGTGGCCCAGATCGTGGCCTTGGACGAATGCGATCCGGTCACCTTCAACGCCGCGCTTGGGCCCGACTTCTGCAAGAACGTCGCACTTGGAGCCTTCACGAAGTTGTCGGACTTATTTAAGAAAGCAGCCGCTGGAACTCCGGACCCGGGCTGGGACTTCGAACCTGACATAGTTCACATCACGAAGGGAACCATCCTTGTCGTAGTCGACCAGGGCGGCGAGCCTCACACTTTTACCGAGGTGGCGCGGTTCGGTGGCGGTTTTATACCGGGGCTTAATGCGCCAGGAGAGAGCACGGTTCCCGAATGTGCCGGCGGCTTTGCAAAGGTCGCGGTAGCCAAGACCCGAATCCTTCAAGGCAGCCATGCCCAGATCACGGGTCTGTCGCAAGGTGAACATCTTTTTGAGTGCTGCATCCATCCTTGGATGCGCGTGAGAGTCGAGGTGAAATGACGCCAACAGATTCGCGCGGAGGCGAACCATCTCGCTTGATTCGTCTGGCAAAATGGTTCGCCAACGTGCGTTTCCGCTGTCTCGTGCGACAAAGCGAATCGTGTTCGCCGCATGCATCGGCCCGAGTCAAACAATCCGGGCGAAGCTGAAGAAATGTTAATGTGACTTTTATTTTTCAACGACGTACCCTGCTTCCTGCAAAACGATACGGCAATTGGAGGAATTCGGGAATGAAAGCGTCCCTTTTCGTGATTCTCTGGACTCTGTGCGCGGTATTCGCTCCGTCCTCTCAGGCCCAGAATGGCGCACCAGGCGACACCAATGCGCCTTTGCGCCTGCTGCAGACGATTCCGCTGCCCAATGTCGAGGGTTACTTCGATCATATGGCTGTGGATACGAAGGGCCAGCGCCTGTTCGTTCCCGGAGAGCACCAGAGAACCATCGAAGTCATCGACCTCCGCACGGGCAAAGACATCCGGACGATCTCCGGGTTCGGCGGAGATCCGCGCAAGACCATCTATTTGCCGCAAACGAACGAAATCTGGGTCGACGATGGTGACGCCTCGGTCAAAGCCTTTAGCGGCGAAACTTACGAGTTATTGAAGAATATCCCACTCTCTGGCCACGATTTAGACAAGGACTCGCGCAGGGTGCCGGACAACGGCGTTTACGATCCGGCGACGGGGCTGTTTTACCTGGGTGATCGCGCCGATGGCCTCAAGAAGGAAGGGATCAAGGGCTCTGTCGAAATCGTCGATCTGAAAAGCGGCAAATACGTTGGCAGCATCGAGGTGGATGGACTGAATCCCGCGGGTCTGGCCTTGGACCCGAATTCGCCGAAGTTGTACGTCGTCACCGGCGACACCAGCAATGTGGTCGTCATTGACCGCGAACAACGCAAGGTTCTTGCCACCTGGCCCATAACGGGCGGTCCGGAGCCCCATGCTGTGGCATTCGATGGCGCGCACCATCGTCTGCTGATTGGCAGCCGCGTGAAGCGCAGCCATATTTACAAACCGGGAAAGCTGGTGGTCATGGATTCAGACACCGGCAAAGTGATTGACGCGATCGACACCGAGGGTGGCGTGGACGAAGTCGTATACGAACCGGCAAGCCAGCGCGTGTATTACACAGGCACCACCGGCTTCGTGGAAGTTTTCAAGCAGATTGATGGGGATCACTATGAGCGTCTGGGACGAGTTCCCACCGGGCCCATCGCCAAGACTTCCTTGCTGGTCCCGGAAATGAAACGCTTCTACGCAGCGATTCCAAAGCACGTCATTCTCGTGCCCCCGATTCCACAGTCGAAGGAAGCGACCATCGAAGACGCCACGATTAAGGTCTACGAAATCGTGCAGTAACTCTGAATCTCCGCCACTTCGTTAACCCGACTGGAAACCTGCCTGCTAAAGCCTGCCCGTAGCGGTTGACTTTCTCTTCTATTCCATTGCAAATGGAAACGATGCACAAAACCATGCACAAAACCATGAGTCAGCCCGCGTCATGAACATTCTCGACCTGCTCGTCGGCAAGCCCCTCGCCACCACCGAAGAACGCGCCGAGCAAATCGGCCCCGCCCAAGGAATTCCGATCTTTGGCTTGGACGCGCTGAGCTCCGCCGCGTACGGCCCCGAAGCCGCGCTGACTCTGCTCATTCCCCTCGGCCTTCTCGGCTTGCACTACATCATTCCCATCAGCGCCGCCATCATCACGCTGCTTCTCATCGTCTATTTCTCGTATCGCCAGACCATCGCTGCGTATCCCGGCGGAGGCGGTTCCTACACCGTAGCGCGCTTCAACCTCGGAGCGCGTCCGAGTCTTCTGGCCGCCGCGGCCTTGCTGACGGATTACATTCTTACCGCTGCCGTGGGCATCTCGGCCGGCGTCGGCGCGCTGATCTCCGCGGTTCCTTCGTTGCAGCGGCATACCATGTCCCTTTGCGTCGGCATCCTCATCGTCGTCACCATCGTCAACCTGCGCGGTGTGCGCGAAGCCGGCGTCGCCTTCATGGTGCCCACCTATCTCTTCCTGGGCACGCTGTTCATCGTCATTGCCGCTGGGTTGATTCGCGTTTTGGTAAATGGTGGGCACCCCGCGCCGGTCGCGCCGTTGCCGTCCCCGCCGCCCGTGAGCGAAGCGGTCACGTATTGGCTCCTTTTGAAAGTTTTTGCCAGCGGCTGCACCGCGCTCACCGGCGTGGAAGCGGTCAGCAACGGCGTGAAAGCGTTTCGCGAGCCTGCCGTCAAAAACGCGCAGCGCACGCTCACGGTGATCATTCTTCTGCTCGCCGTGCTTCTTGCCGGGATTTCGTATCTTGTCAAAGCCTACGGCATCGTCGCCACCCAACCCGGCCAGCTAGGCTACCAAAGCATCCTCTCCATGCTGACCGCCGCCGTTTTCGGCAAAGGTTTCTTCTATTACCTGACCATCGCTTCGATCCTGCTGGTGCTTTCGCTTTCCGCCAACACCGCTTTCGCGGACTTTCCGCGCCTGTGTCGCGCTATCGCGCAGAACAACTATCTTCCGCACGCCTTCCGCTTTCGTGGACGCCGCCTCGTCTATACCTACGGGATCGTGGCCCTCGCGGTCCTGACCGCTTTCTTGTTGATTCTGTTTGACGGCGTCACCGACCGGCTGATTCCGCTCTATGCCGTGGGCGCGTTCCTGGCCTTCACGCTCTCGCAAGCCGGCATGGTCGTGCATTGGTACAAAAAGCGCGGGCCGCATTGGCTGAAAAGCGCGTTGGTCAACGGCCTCGGCGCGTTTGTCACCGGCATAACCGTCTGCGTGGTGCTGGTGGCCAAATTTGCCGAAGGCGCCTGGATCACGCTGCTGTTTATCCCCCTGCTCGTCATGACTTTCGGCTCCGTCCGCCGTCACTATCACTCCGTGCGCGTGCGTACGCTATGCAAGGAGCCCGTGCTGCCCGCGAACCACGGGGCGCCTCCCATCGCCGTCGTTCCCCTCGATCGCTGGAGCCGCATCTCCAAGCAGGGACTCGAGTTTGCCACGCGACTCACCTCAGAAATCATTGCCGTACACGTCGATCCCGGCGAGCATTCCGAACTCTTAAGAGCAGCGTGGGAGCGTTACGTCGAAGGAGCGTTCCGCGACGCAGGCTACCCCGTGCCCAAATTATTGACCCTGCCTTCGCCCTATCGATTCATCATCGTTCCCATCGTGCAGTACATTTTGGAGTTGTCGGAGAAGCACCCGGACCGGCGCATTGTCGTGGTCATCCCCGAACTCGTGGAAGGCCACTGGTACGAATATTTCCTGCACAACCAGCGCGGCCGCCTGTTGGAGTGGATGCTGTTGGTCCGCGGCAACGAGCGCATCTTCACCGTCAGCGCCCCCTACTACCTTGCCTATCCACACGCGCAGTTTAACCCTTGGCAGAAGCGATCAAAGCGCGACTGAGCGCCCTGGAAACCAATTTCCTTTTGCTTCCAGGGGACTTTCCTTGGCTTGGATGAGGTATTTCCGAACCCCACGATTTGACTCGCTCAATCCTGACTACAACTCGGCGATTACCCGCTCTACCGGCCTCGCGAAATTCGACTGAATTCGGTTGAAATATGCCATTGCAGTTGCTAGCATTGGCGGCAATTACTCCCTAAACAGCCCCTGGTCGGTACTTCCTTTCTCTCAGTTTCAGAGGTCGCCATGCTCTTTCGAAAATCGCCCAACTCCAACGAGCACCAAAGCATTTCGTTTGCAGACGTTTTTACACACGAACTCGACGTCATTGGCCGTGCGCGTGAGAAACGTCAAGTCCCCAAGAGGCAGCGCCCGCTCCCTGAGGATATCGTCGGCCTGTCGTTTTCGGGCGGAGGTATACGCAGCGCGACCTTCAATCTCGGAGTCATTCAAGCCCTGGCAAAAAACAAAATGCTTTCTTCGATCGATTATCTCTCGACCGTGTCCGGGGGAGGCTACATCGGGTCTTGGCTGAGTTCCTGGGCGTATTACGTCAGTCGCAGCAGCGACACCTTGCATGACAATCACATAGCCGAAATCGAAGGAAACTTAAACGCCACCGCCCGAAAAATCGGTGAGCCCGCCGAAGCTCCTCAGATTCAGTTTCTCCGCAGGTACAGCAACTATCTGACGCCACGCCTCGGCATCCTTAGCGGCGATACTCTCGCCTTCGTCGCCACCTACACGCGCAATTTGCTGCTCAATCAGATTGTTCTGATCGCCGCGCTTCTATCCTTGCTCTTGGTCCCGCGAGCCGTCGGCCTCCTTTTCAACAAGTTCGCGAGTCCTTTCCCAAATCCAACCACTACCTACCTTTGTATCGTCTTTAGCGCCCTGCTCCTCCTTGTTGTGTTTGCGCAGGTCTTGTCCAACGCGGAGTTCAACTCGGAGGCCAAAGCAGCAGAATCGAATGCCGAGTCCCAAGCAGATCCCAAGTCAGATAATCCCAAAGCAGATCAAAAACCCACTTCTCCTCGAGCCATCGTGCTTGGCATTGCCGTTCCGCTGTTTCTCTTCTGCCTTGCCATTGCCTATCTGCTCTGGAAACTCGTCTTTGAAGGTTCCGTACCCGATCCTCTGCCCATTAAACTCCAACTCCTCATAGTTGCACTCACCGTAGTCGGCTATGTGGGTCTGTGGACCGCAGCAACACTCCTGTCACCCACGCCCTCTCACCCATCCGCGGACTCCCAAGTCTCTACCTACCTGCGCTGGGCGCCCGCCCTGTGGTCCACGCCAGCGGGCCTTGCCGCCGGCATTCTTATCTTGCTCGGCATCGACGTGATGCAATGGGCCGTGAGCACCCATCCCGACGACGGAGCATGGAAGTGGCTCGTCGTTTTCGGAGTACCGGTCGCCGTCGTATTGGTTCTGTTCGCCGGTGTCATTCACTTGGGCCTGATTGGTCGCGCCTATGAAGACGGACTCCGCGAATGGTGGGCTCGCCTCGGCGGCGTCGTCATGGCCATCGCTACCTATTGGTTCTTGCTTTCCCTCGCCACTCTCGCCGTTCCGGCCTGGCTCGAATCGCTCAAAAATTTCATCCTGCACGGAGACCACGGCTGGATCACCAGAATATGGAGGATATTGAGCGCTCTGGGAATCACGAGCCTCATCGCCGCATGGATCGGCGGCACTTTCAAAGGACTCATGGCCGCCAAAAGCCCTCAGACCGGGCCGCAGCAAGCAGGTTGCGCGCCAACCAGTAAGACGGCCGAGCTCGCGGCGCGCCTGGGACCGCCAATATTTGCCGCTGGCCTCATCGTACTTCTCTCCGTATTTCTATATTTCGCAGTTCCGATAGATACGACACCGGCCTACGTGGTGATTTCCCTGGCGTTGGGCTTATATGCTCTCTCGCGATTTTTCGGCTATCGCCTCGACGTAAACGAATTCTCGCTCCATAACGCCTATCGCAATCGCATCGTTCGTTGCTATTTAGGAGCTACTCATGAGCACCGCAAGCCGCAGCCATTCACCGGTTTCGACGACAGCGACAACATTTACCTCGACCGCCTCGTAGACTTAGGCGCTCCTTTCCATATTCTCAACGCCACGCTCAATGCGGTGAAAGGCCAGGAGCTTGCTCTCCAGGCCCGAAAAGCTCGCTCCTTCGTATTCACACCCCTCTACTCGGGTTTCGATTACGCCGGCGATGCTTCCACGGAAGACAAAGGTTCATATCGCCTTACAAAACACTGCTCTTGGAAATCGCGATACCCCGGAGCGCGATTGGGCACCGCCATGGCCATCTCCGGAGCCGCCGCCAGTCCCAACATGGGCCACTGCACGAACGGTGCCGTAGCATTTCTGCTGACCATTTTCAGCGTGCGCCTGGGTTGGTGGCTCGGAAATCCAAGGAAAAAGAAGGCTTGGGAAAGCGGGCAGCCCAGGTCTTCCTGGCGCGCGATAATGAATGAACTCACCGGCAATACCAACGAGGACCAGCGAGAGGTCTACCTTTCCGACGGCGGTCATTTCGAAAATCTCGGCATGTACGAACTCGTTCGCCGCCGTTGCCGCGTCATCATCGCCTCCGATGCTGGAGCTGATCCCGATCACGTCTGCAACGATCTGGCCGCCGCCATCGAAAAGTGCCGGGTTGATTTCGGCGCGCAGATCACCATCAACATTGACGCCATTCGGCCCGCGGTGTCCTTGCTTCCCGGCGACCAGGGTTTGCGCCTCAGCAAGGCTCCCTTCGTGATCGGAAAGATCCGCTATCCCGATGACCGCGAAGGCACTCTGATCTACCTCAAGCCTTCGCTCAGCGCAGATCTTCCCCAGGACGTGCTTGCGTATGCTCGCCTCGCGCAAGCGTTCCCTCACCAATCCACGATCGACCAATTTTTCGATGAAGCGCAATTCGAGAGCTACCGTGCGCTCGGCTTCGCCTGTGCTTCGGCAGCCATCGACGCAATCACGAATGCCGTCAGGGCCTGAACCGCAATGGCGCCGGGGACAGAGGCTCCCGCAGCATCTTCGGCCACCGCTCCGCGTATTTTACCCATCCTGCCCTCACCAGTTCTATTGACGGCTTTCAAATCTGTGTTCTAGCGTCGGCCCTGTGGGGCAATGCGAATCCAAAGTATTTTTCCCTGACGATCCTGCGCAGCCGCCGCAATTCAGTGACTGCCCTCGCCCGGCGGAAACCGCGCGGCGAACCTGGCGTTTCGGCGATCCAGACAAGGGCGAGCCCAGGGTAGTTAATTCCGTCATGAAGCTCTGCTACAAGTGCGCCAGGGCGTGGGATGAGTAAGAGATGCAGGGAAGGGGAATCACCCACACCAGGAAAAAAAGGGGGGGAAGGCAACCCACAGATTCGATGTCACCGTAAATTTGCTAAACCCGAATGAGAAACTGCAAAACGTTCGGTCTGTCCCCGTCCCTCCTCTCTTAAAGCAGATTCAGGCCGCCTGCACGGCTTAGCTTGTCCCGCTTTTTTTTGCCCTTGCCATTCGACGAGCATGGGAGTAGGTTCTGACCATTCCCCCGGGTGTCATGGCAACGTTTCACCTCTCTTGAGTTGTTCATACACTGCTTAGTGCTCCCCAGCGGCACGACGGAGATGGCATGCAACATACCTTCTCTTACCCTCTGGTTGTTCGACCTACTGTTGTGGACTTCAGCAAAAGGAAAGGAGTCAAAGATGTCGGTAATTAAGAAAACCGTTCTCGTTGCGGCAGCAATGTTAATTGTGGCGATGACCGCAACTCCCGCGAACAATGCCGAGCAAATAATCTTCAGCGACACAGGGGCCATACTGACCCTGACTGGGAATCAGAGTGGCCTCGCAGCGACACCGTTTGGCTTTTGGATCTGGTGCGCTGGACAAGCGGCCCCAGGCAGCAACGGCGGCTATCAGAACGCGAATGCATGCCAAGGGTCGATGTATTTCTATGCGTTGCAAACAAAAGCATCACACGTGGTTGGAGATGTGTCGGAAAACCCGCCGGGGATTTACACGATGCATGTGGTGGAGGGGACCGCAGCGCAGTTGTTCAGCGGCACTCTCAATCCTTCTTTTAGCTGCACTCTTGCCAACGCGGTGCCGAACCCGAAAGGCCCAGCGAATACGGTGAAGGTTGGGTGCATGTTCATACGTCTCGGCGGCGGCACTGGTAATGCAACGGATATCGGCGCGGTAGTGAACATCACTGGTCCTAATTGAAAATATGCCGCTGTCAACGCCGGATTACGATTCGGCTGATCGCTCCAATTGGAATGCTGATTACTGTGTCAGAGTTGGGGTGTACCCGTTCTCACCTCAGAAGCACAATGCTAGCCGGAATCTCGGGTACAGACGGGACGTTTTCTGTTTATTTTGTGCGGCGGGTGCAGCGGGTTTGCCTACCCTTTCGGTTTTATGAAAGAACGGAACATTGCAAGAATCTCGGAATCTCGGAGTTCCTCCGTCTGTCCTCGTCCCTCGTGTACCCGTCCCCCGGACTTCAGGGCTTAGCGAAGTAACCCAACGGTTGGAAACTGGCCAGCGCTTGGACCTCATCCTCAAAGCTGGGGATAGTGTCTAGCAGGCGAAACACGGTCAGCACCTCCAGCACCCGGTCGCATGGGCATAGTAATTTTAGTTCGCCGCCCTGCCGTTTGAGGGAAACGTACGTCCCGACGATGACGCCGACGCCGGAACTATCGACCTGGGTCAGGTCTGCCAGGTTCAACAACAACTTACGCACACCGTTGGCGACCAACTCTTTTAGATGGCTGCTCATCAGCTCGCTCTCACCGTCGATGGTCGACCTCCCCCGAAGGTCCAGTACCGTGACATCGCCGGATTTCCGGATTGAGATTTGAAGGCCGATTTGTTCTCTGCTCATTGCGCTTCTCCTCTCATCCCGACTATCGCGCAGGGAAAATTCTAGGTCCAATTAGCAATCCTTACGAGTCATAAATCGGCCAAAGTTGTGCGTGAGGGCGATTGGGGCAGGCATTTCGACAGCACGCCGGAGACTGAAATCGAAGTGCAGGGGTAAGCGGGGGTGCCCCACCCCTTTGATTTTTAAGCGTGCGGGAGTTGCTCTTTCCAGGTCGGTGGGTTTGGCGGTCAAAGGGTGTGGGGCTGATTCATCCGGCATTGCCCACCGTTAAACGCTCGTAATCCCCGTTCAACCTCGAAATTCGACCGTTCGATGCTTTTGCCTTTACCAATTGATTAAGCGCGTGCTACCGTTCCCTATGCACTCGGCTCTCGCCTTCGCCGGTTCCGCCTCCATCGCGACCTCCACTATCGTTCCGTTGCGTACCACCTCCTTTCGGCAAAGCTCTCGTGCGCCTCGTGGGTCGGGTCACGGTTTATTAAAGTAGGTGTGAATGGCGGGATATGGTCTGATATGGTCGGAAAGGGAATAAAAACAAAGGACTTATAGACTTGTTGTTGTCTCGCTTGCCGCTCTCGCCGAGGTCACGGTGTTTTGAAGTAACGCGGCGCTTGCCGTCGCGCGTTCACTGATAACGCGGCACTTAGAGGCATCCAACGGACATTCCAGCGGACATTCCCGACCACTCGCGCGCCAGCCCCGCGTATCTTCCTCATTCCATTGCGTTAATCCAGCGGACATGCTGAGAGACGGCAAAATCCAGCGGACATCCAAGGGACATTCACGCGACCGAGATAAGCCAGTGGCTTCGCACAGTCTCGAGAAATTCAGCCAGAGCAGGTCCAACTTTTTCGACCCGTCCTCGCGATATTTTGCGCGCTCGGCCAAGGATCGCGATAAACCAGCGACGTAATTTCGGAGCCAATGCGGCTGATGCTGGTGAGGACCACTGCATGCCCAATTGAGGCTCCGCCTTCGTTGAACGTCACGAGCACCGGATGCTGGCGGGCGAATTCTCGAAAGAGAATCTGAAGAGGCGGAGCTCCTCCTGCAACCCTGGACCGCACGACGAATCGGCGGCCATTGGCATGAAAACCCCATCCGTTCAAGCTGGCACTGATCGTCTCCTCTGTGCCTGGCTCATTCACCGGAGCACCGAGCACACGGGATACAATTGATTGCTGGTCTATCGCAACTCCGTACCAGTTGAGGATCGTCTGCACGCAGGCGGCCCAGCACCACATATCTTGCGCTTGAGCGGCGGCCACGAAATCGAGTGCACCAGTGGAGAGCCCTAGGTAATCGCACATGAGCGAGAATCAGACTATCCCTTCAGATTCTGGCCGCCTGGATTCTTGGCAGCCGCTAAGCGTTTTTGTTTTCTAGCTTCAGTTACCCGGCTCATTGTGAGCACTTCGACGCGGAGCCGGACGCCGTGTTTCTTTCGATTCTCTCTGAAGGCATAAATCTCGTCGATCGTTACGCGGTATGTCCATCCTGCAGCGAGGTCGCGGGCCATTCTCCCTGCCTGCCAATATCCAAGCTGCTCCCCGTTTTTTCGGCAGATCATCACAGCTTGGGGGTCATACCGATTCGTCGGCTCCGGGATAAGGTTGAGTTCTTCTCCTTCCCGACAGTTCGTGATCATCTTTTGACGACTGGAGCCGTCAGCATTTTTGTGGTTGATACCGTGAATCTGGGCAAAGAACTGGCGTCCCGCGCCTCGGTGGCCTGGCCGCCACCGCATGACGATATATGCGGCGATGGCTAGCAAGAACGCGATTGCAAGAATTTTCACTGCGTAGAGCCCGTAGAGTTGCGCACAAATGTCCGATCAGCCTGGGCGCGTAGGCGCTGAAGCTCACGGTTGCAAGCTCTGACATCGGCGGATTGAAGCGCCAGTGTCATGACATTTCTTACGGCGTCCCAAGCGAGCTCCTGGCATTGGGGAATTTTCTGACTATAAGCGTAGAGGATCGCTGCCACCTGGCGTTCCCCTTCATTTTGGGTTGCGGCCGCGAGCGCAGCACCATACTGGATCGAACTCTGATTGGCGATGGCGAATTCCATCCGGCTCTTCGGAATGGCATTAGCTGCGTTGTCCATCATGACCACGGCCTGCGCGGTTGCCCTCACAAAGTCAGCGCGTAGGGAATTTGGATATGGAGGCTCGGGCGGCCGAGTCTCCTCCTGCCACGCGGCCTGTTCGGATTCACGCTTCTCTTGTGCCTTTAGCATTTTCTCGCGCTGCTTTCGAGCCTTCTTCGATTCTTGCGCGGGAATTTGCACGCTGGGCGAGGTCGCATGATCTTGAGCGGTGAACGCGCTACTCGCGATGGCAAAAGATAAACAAAGAGCGACGGTAAGCTTCATTGAACTTCTCCTTCTGCGGGGAGCGCAACTGTACCACTATTGCACTAAAGATCACAGGTAAGATACGCGGACGCCAAATTTGCGGAGTTACGGATTTTGCGTAGGTATTTTTAGCGTAGGCTGCGCGAAAGGGGCTCGCCATTTTGCGGAGTCTGGAGATCATGAGAGCTGCGAAAAAGCCTGATGCATCGCCAACTTAGTTGCGAGGGCGTCCACAACCCGCTGGCGAAATGCGACGACCAATTGATGTACTCCATCGACGGTCAGAACAGCTCCGCAACCGCCATACCCGCCAATTCCATGACGCTGAACCTCGCGATAACTGTTGAGGTCACTTGAAGCGGTAACTTCAAAAACCAGCGTGCCATCCTCTGTTTCGATTTGCTTTACGCCAACGGTGAACTTCGCATCCGGGAGATGGTCTGACGCCATGCTTTTGGGATAAGTCGATTTGGGGTGCGATGAGTTTAGCCGCTTGCTTCCACGCGAACTGATCCACGGCTGATCGGCGAAACGCATCCACCAATTGTTGCAGACTCGCGGCGGCATCAAGCGTGGGGCCCCCGCTGAGAGGGCGCGCCGGCGGAAATGTATCGAGGCCCGCTTGAGCGACAAAATCTCTCGTGGCAGCGTGCGTGGCTAAATCTCTACGATCGGGCTCTGAGGACACGATTCCGTCCGACACAATCGCTTCAAACACGAGCGGTCCTCTGGGATCGTCAGGATGATGAGCAACCTCGACCGTGAAGCTTGCGCCTGGCAGATGTTCCGAAGTCATGGTCTTGGTCGGCAGTTTCATCGTGGCTTCCGATCGAAGATGGCGGGAACACGGCCAGCAACACCGCGCAGATCGAGACCCTGGGAAGACCGGCCAGGAAGGGAAAGCGGGAGCGTTTTGAAGTGCTCCACATAGATGCTCTGATTCCCCCAGATCGACAATCCTGCTTCGCGTGCCTTCCGACAGAAAAATAAGTCCTCACACTCCTGCACTCGCCCCTCTTCATCATAGACGAATCGAAAGAAGGGCTTCTCCATCCGCTCGAAGGCGGCACGCCGCACCAACATCGTTCCGCTGGAGGCCAAGCTCAGTTCACTCCACTCCCCAGGCTCTAGTTTGCCGTTCATCGGCTGCCAACCGATTCCCACGTCTAACTGAGGAGCCGATTGGCCGCGCAAAACGTTCAGCGTGACGTAAAACTTCGGGACCAAAATATCCATGTGCTCGCCCGCACGGTCCAATATTTCGAGGAGATTGGGATGCGGCAACATATCGTTGTCGATCATGCAGAGCCACTCACACTCGGAGGCCAGAAATTTTTTGGCGATGGCGTTCCGCGCTGCATCAACCGGGCGAACGTTATACATAAGTTCCAGGCTGATCTCACGCCGCACGGTCGGTCCGCTGTTCCTTAATCCCATCAGAAAACCAAGAAGGCCCGGGACAATCCAGCCGTCTCGCTCTGCGCCGCAGAGAACAAAGATGAATACCGATTCACTTTTCACAATTCCCCCTTGATTTGTGGCGGAACGCCTGGTGGCGGAGTCGTCGGGATTAAGTACCCTACCCCGCTCGAACGTGCTAAAGCAGAAAGCGAAACGGTTTTGAAGTGATCCACTTCAAAGTTCTGATTGCCCCATGTGGAGAAGCCGACCGTGCGCGCGTTGAGGCAAAACTTCAGGTCCTCCCCTATAAGCGTCGCCCCCATTTCGTCAAAGCTGGAGCGGAACCAGGGAGCGGGCAAACGGTCAAGAACCTCCCTATGAATAAACATGGCTCCGGTTCCGGCTGACTCCAGTTCGCGCCACTCCTTCTTTTGGTCTTGGGGCGTCAAACAATTCCACATGAGGATCAGTGGCAGGCTCGGGTTGCGAGCGTATGCTTTGACCTGCGGAGAGAAGGTGTAGAACTTCGGCACTAGAATTCTCATGTGCTCTTCGGCTCTGTCCACCATATCGAGAAGATTCGGAGGCGGCGCCATGTCGTTGTCTATTGTTAGCATCCAGTCGTAGCCGGAAGTTAGGAACTCCTTCACGATGCTGTTGCGAGCGAAGTCCACAGGCTTTTTGTTGGCGCTGAGCTGAAGAGAGATCGCACGCTCCTTCGAGTAATGCGACATCGCCACCAAGAACTGTGCCATCCCAGGAGCCAACCAGCCATCTCGCTCGTCAAGAGTCAAAATCGCAATGAAGACTGAAGCCTTTTTCTTTGGTTCGTTCATCGGATCACGAGCTTTAAGTACAGCTTGCCGTTCTTGCGAACTGGAACCAATTCGGCGGTGTGAACGCCGTCTTCGACTTTTGCCCCCTTCGAAAGCGCAACGGCGATTTCTTCTTCCAGTTCCCTCAGCTCACGGCGCCTCAAGAGAACCATCTCCAGCTTGACCTGCGTGGCAATCGAGAAAGGAGCATCATGACCACTCACCACGGGACGCCGTTTGGTTACTGGAATCAGCTTTATTATGTTCTTGGGCATGGTGTGTTCAGCCTCAACCTGCGCGCCGCAGCGTTTCAGCGGCGCCGTTTAGCGCGGGCGATTGTATCCGGCGCAATATATTCTTGAGTGCCCAGATCGCGCGGTTCGCTTCGGCGAGCGTGCGGATCGCGCCGCTGCGCACCGGCGATTTGCGCGAATGCAGGAAAAGATCGAAGCGCTCGCGCGTCCAGCCGAGCCTTCCGAGCAGCGAGTCGAGCACGCGAAGAGTCTCCGCATCCACCAGGCGAACTTCTTTTTCGACTCGGTTGCGGCGGCCGGCTGTGCCGTAGGCTTGCGCCAGTCGTCGCGAGGGTCGCCTCCTCTGGATGAGCTCGCCGGGTAAATGCTGCTGCAAAGCGTCGATCGTCGTGGCCGCTTCGGCGGCGCTCAGTTCACTGAATGAACCAACCTGGCGCCCGATCGCTTCGCTGGCCCAATGCAAGCGCGCCCCGCGATCCCTGGGGTCGAGCTGCGACTGCGGACAGAAAAGACCCCATAGAGTTTGCAGACGCTTCAATTGATGCGGTGAAATTGTCGAAGTCATTCTCCCCCCCGCTTAGTGCGCGAAATGGCCCGCCATGCTCGTTTTCAATTGAGCAAGGACTTTCACGAGACGACGGACCGAGAGATATTTACGAGGCGTGACCCGGCCATCTTCGCCGCGCGAAAAAATGTCGTCCACGGAGCACGAATCGAGAATCGCTTTCAGTTGCTTGTCGTTGAGCTGCGCAGGATGCCCGTTGCCCAGTTCGCGAGCTGCGATGTTGCGGACCTCGTCCTCGACGAGTCCAGGCAACGGGTCTTTGTGGTCGATGCGGGAGTCATGAAGCTCGCGAAGAATTTCCAGCGCAGTGATGTTAAGGTGCTGCGCTTCGTCGATGATGATCGCAGGCGTGCAGGTGCGACGGCGAAGCTCGCGAACGATAGCTCCCGTGAGCATCTCGACTGACTGGACGGCGGAATATACTCCAATGCCCTTAGCGATCCGTTTCAGCAGCGCGATGGGGCGCATCGCTTCCGAGGCGTAAACGTAAATAGCGTCATTCTTCCGCGCCCGGTTTCGCTCCATCACGAGATGCGAGAGCACGAACGTTTTCTGCGTGCCAGGCGGCCCGTAAATCAAACAGATTTCGCCCTGCTCGCACGCGGCTTCGACGTAGCGGCGGATGATCCGACAATTTTCGGTTTCGAAGAGCTGCCCGGAGTGAGCGCGGCGCAGCTCGTCCATTGGGTCGACGGGATGCCGCTCGATGTAGTCCCAAACCTTCCGACACAAAAGCGAATCATCCCCTCTCTGGTGGCCAGCGATCCAAATCTGAATCGTTGAATGAGCGCGGCCGATTTCGGTTGCGAATTGCGGAATCGACAGGTTGGTGAGCGCCAGATACTTACGAAGCGCAGACTTCACCGTCTCGCTGTCGGGCGCGGAGATTGCTGCGAGCCTGCTCTTTTCTTGTCGGGTAACGGCCATAATCACTTCTCCTTGTCTGGGAAAAATGCGCGCAAGCAGCGCGCAGCAGCGTCGTCGACGAATGGGGACGATGGAAGTTGCCTTGGCGCGGACGGCGGGAGCATGCGCCTTGCGCCAGGGGTGGCTGATGCGAGAGCAGGACGACCATCGGTGCCGGTGCCGAGCTGCTCGGCGCGCTCGGCAAGAGCCTCGCGCTCTGACTGCCAGCCGGAGGAGGCTGCAATCGCGGCGACCGCTTCCTTGTAGTCGGAAAAGGCTCGCTTTGCCGCTCGTTCGCGTCGAAGCGCAGCCTTCATCTTTTCACGCGTTAGCGGATCGGCCGGGTCTTGGCTGACAAATTGCTGGAGCTGGAAAGAACCAACGTGATGACCGCGCTCATCGACGGCGGCAGCAATGCCCAAGTTGTAGGGATCGCGGAGAATTTTTAGACGGCGGCCAACCTGCGCGATGAGTGGGCCGAAGCTCTGCTCGTCGGGCTCGTAGCGCAGCCGTTCGATTTCCACGCATCCACCGGCGAGGATTGTTCGCTCGACACTGTCTGAAAGGAGCTTGTTCACTTCCAGCGGATTGACAGGGCGCCGCCGCTCTGGAGGGAACTGCTCGTCGAAGATTTCATTCGGCGATTTCCCGTTGAGACATTCCAGCGGCCGCGAGTTGTACTCTTCGACCCATTGCACTGCGGAACGGACGAATTCCGCGTCGGAGGGCAAAGGCGAGGTGCGCCGCTTACCACAAAGATATTCGGCGTGCTGCTTTTGCGCCTGGCGACATTCCGGGCGACAATTTTCTGGTTTGTTCCCCGCGTAAGCTACGCCCCAGATGTGATCGAAACGCAGCGACCACAAAACAAAATGGGACTCAACTGGTTTCGAACGGGGATGCTTCGGCAATGCGGACGTGACCAGCGCGCCGCCCATGCGCAGCACGTCGCCGACTTGCGACGGAATCTCGATTTCTGCGAACTGGCGTTTAACTTTTTTGTAGTCCTTGCCATTGTCCCAATAGAAGTGCTGCGGGAAACCGAACTCAAGCGCGGGCGCCCGCAATGCAGTCTTGATTGTGTCTGCATTCGGATTCGGCGACCAAACAAAGCCGACGAGTTTTCGCGAGCCCCAGTCGTAGATCGCCGTGAGCCAGGGCCGGTACATCTCGTCCCGCTTCAGGTGGGAGAAAAGCGTGTTGCGCACAAAAACGTCATGCTGACGATGGTCGGAAATCCACCATTGCATCACGGGAACCGGACCGCGAATGATGTGAGGCGAGACGCGATTCGTGTAAGCCTCGGCCCCTTGGCGACCGAGCGTAGTGACGCCGAGAGGAATCGTGGCGAGATAGCGCCGCGCAGTCGCAAAACTCGGCGGTTCGCCCTTGCCGAATTTCTTCGGCCATTCGCGGCACAGTGCTTCCCATGCGTGCAGCCGATTAAGACCTTCGCCGCAGAATTTCTGCTGGAGAAAGATTCCGGCTGCTGGATGCGCTTCGAAGAATCGCGACTTCCCGTCGTCCTTGCGGATCTTCGGAGCGAGCGCGAAGCGGCCGCCTTTTATGTAGCGCGTGAGCCAGAGCCAGACCAGACTCTTCGAAATATCGTGCTGCGCGGCGACCCATTGCGCCAGGTCGTCAAGGTTCGAGACTTTCTCGCCGTTAGGGAGCGCAATGCTACGGCTGCGGACGTTCTTCCCTTCCCTGTAGTCCACCAGTGGAGCGATGATTGCGAAACGCCGATCGACTTCCTTGAGATCGTCCGCGTCCAGCGCGATCCGCGCGCTCTGCGGAATTTCTTGCGAGGGCGGAAAGAGCGGCAACGTCTCGGATTGTTTCGTGATGGCAGTTTCGCTCACCGCGAGGGAGCGGCCCTTTTGTAGGAAGCGCGCCTGCGCGTCGCCGGGCAGCGAGGTCAAAAGATATTCCCGCTCGGGCTTTCCGTTTCGCCCGCGCGATTCGTAGATTTGCGTCTGCCATTTGTCGCGCTCGGCGATGCGGCGCACATGGCGTGCGGTCCATCCCGTGAGCTCGCAGACCTGCTTGAGCGAGAGCCACGTCATGGCCGCGACTCCTTCGAAGCTGAGAGCGTTTTGATTTTCAGTTCTCCGCTGCGCAGCTTGCGGAGCTCTTCCGCCTCAGCCGAGAAATCACTTGTGGCGCGCCTCAATGCGGCGAGCAGACCAAATTGTTTTTGCGTGTCGGCGAGTTCGACTTTCAGAATCTCTTCAATTTCCGGATCGCCTCCGGGCCGCACGAACTTGGAATGTTCCACGTAACGACCGATTAATCCCTTAAGGGCACGGACCTGTTCTTCGACCTCTCCGGTAAACTCAAGCAGCGCGGCCGGAGAAATCCAGTCCTCGCCCGCAAAAATTAAAAGGCCAAGACTATCGAGTGCGCGGGAGAGATGTACCAGCTCCGCAGGTCGCGTCTTGCTCCGTTGGTGCGCGTTCATGGCCGCACCGTTCCGGATTTTGCGTTTTCAACTGTCTTGATGAGCGAACGGACCATCCCGTAGGAGGGCCGAACAAAGCCCGGATACATCTGCGGCCATTCCCGCTTTAGGGCTTTGTGGATCGCGCGAATGGTTAAACCCTCTGCATGTTTGAGCAGGACAAAGAGCGCGGCGTTTGGAAACCGGAGAATTTTCGGTTTGCCACGATCCCTGCGCTGCGAATCCGCCAAGCCCTCAGCTCCCGCGTCATCAAATCGGCGGAGCCAGCGATATAGTTGGCGGCCCGAGCATCCGACCTCCGCCGCCACAGAACGGATCGACTCTTCGCTGCGCGGTCCAAGCTCGCGCACACGAGCGACTGCACCAAGCCGGGCGGCAGCCGTCCACTTCGTTGCTCGTTTCTCGGTAATAGGAATGGCGGCCATTTCAGCTTGCCGCCTCGTTCGTTTTGTCGTTTCTGAGGTCGTCCGCGAGCCGCAAAAAGAAGTCGGGGCTGAGCCGGGCGGTCTGCGTCAGCATCTTTCGGATTGAGCCGACTTCAATACGCCTCTTGCAGGTCACCCTCTTGGAATGCGCGGTCCGCGCATTGGAGAGGCCGTGTGTGCGTTTGTTGGCCGTTCTGAAGCGACGCCTAAGCCACCGAAAACGGTCTTTGTGGCGGGGTGAGCAAAATTTCTGCCACGAACGCTTTTGGCGGAAGCTCTTGGAGCATTCCTTTAGGGCGCAGGTGATCGTCGCGCTCATGATGCGGCGGTCCCCTTTCGCGGCGCGATGCCGAGCAGCTCATCCCGCAGGGCGTCGCGGTCACGCTGTTCGCGCTGCGCAGCTACTTCCCTTTCGGCGAAGTCAATGAGCTTGCGAAGCCGATCGGACATTACGAATCTCTGGAGGTCATCGCTGCCGACGATCTCGCACAGTGGGGCGATGAAATACGCAGGGAAACGCGCTGGCTTCTTGCCCTCTGACGTAAAATCATTCAGCATGTGTTCGGTTACGCGGTGGCCTAGCTTTGCGCTCAGTTCTTCGGCGATCTGTATCCGCTTTTTGGGGCAGCGCCGGATCATGTCGGTCACTAATCGGCGCAGCTCGATATCCGGGTCGCAAAGCTGCTGGCGAGGAGTTCCAGTTTTTTCTGGCAAACTAGGCATATCGTAGTGTGCTTCTACTGCTGTAGAAGTGTACTACGACTTAGATTGGAGTCAAGCCCCAAATGACGAAACGTTCCGACGAGGCCCCGGCCGAGATTAAGGCCCTAAGAGATAGCCTCGGTCTGAATCAGGAGCAGTTCGCTCAGGCCCTCGAAGTGAGCAAGACCGCCGTTTCCGCGTGGGAGAGAGGGCTCTACGAGCCTTCGCCCGCGACGTATCTAAAAATGGGGAATCTAGCCAGCCGCAATGATGTGCTTTGGTTCTGGGAGCGAGCGGGACTCGATAGAAAAGTTATTTTGTCGGCTGCTGGTAATCTGCTCCGAGGGAACGACGTGCCACCGACGGCCGAGCAAATTGCACGCGTTCCAGAACTAGGCGTGCCGGTCGAAATCACCATCAGTACCGCTGCGCGAATACTGCGCATTTCGCAAGACGCTGTCGTCCGTCTGATAACGTCCGGAAAATTGATCGGTCGACGCGCCGGTAGCACCGCGCACTATTGGATCAGCTACGGCTCCGTCATCGACGAGCTCGCGCGCAACGTTGCGGAGAGGGAGAGCGCTTTGCGCCCATCGTCTAAGGATCGGGCGAAAGGGAAGTAAAACCCGTGCGAGTTTCTCTTGTGCCGTTTTGTATCGGGACGGTTAATGAATAAAGAAGCCCTCGTTCAGCTCGCCAGACTACGCGCCGCGCAGTTCTCGCTGTCGCCCGCGCTTGTTTGCGCGGTGATCGAGCAGGAATCGCGCTGGAATCCCTGGGCTGTCCGATACGAACCGGAATTTCAAGAAAAATACATTGTGCCGCTCAAACAGGCAGGCAAACTCAAGACCTTCGGCGCGTCAATGAACACCGAGATTGTGGCGCGGTCGTGCTCATTTGGTCTGATGCAAACGATGGGCGAGGTCGTCCGCGAAGCAGGCGCCGAGTTCGCTTTTCTGACGGAACTCTGTAACCCCGAACGCGCTCTGGAATTTGGCTGCTCTCATTTAGTGAAAAAGCTAGAGAAGGCCGAAGGCGATACGGCTCGCGCCCTGCAACTCTGGAATGGCGGCGCAAATCCACGGTACGCGAGCGAAGTTCTCGCGCGGATCGGCTCCTATCAATGAATCGTCGGACAACGGAAGTTGTGGCGCTGACGAGGCCGCGGCTCACGATGAAAGTGGCACCGAGCGACCGGGAGAGGCTCTACATTTCCGGCTTGGATTATTCCGTCGGCAGAAGTGACCTGTCTCAACTTCTCTCGGAGCGCGGAATCATTCCTCTCAAAATTGACGTTCCTCCTAGACGGGGCTTCGGTTTTGTTACGGTTGCTACGCGCGATACCGAGCCGGCGATGCTAATGTCCGGCGAAATTTTCAGAGGTCGCATTCTGAAAGTGGAGCGGGCGCTATTTAAGAATCGTGGCGTGAAGCGAGGGCGGTCAGGGATTTTGCGCGCATCCGGTGCGGGGGAAAACCGGACCGCGTAGGAAACGGCAACAAAGGGGAAAACGGGGAAAGCGTTCTTCGAGTGGGGTCTCCGCTTCGCACAAACGGAGGCTCGAAAATGATTCGGATAAATCGCGACGGCCGCGACAAAACCCAAGCCGCGATGGACGCCATGCTAGGCGTTAATGAAGCGCTCGCCGACCGCAATTCTCATCCGTTCCGTGGCGTGCGCGAAGCCTATGTGCATTGCACGGGCGACATCCATTTGGACTTTGACCAGGGCGGTTTTTACCGCGTTTCGGAAGCCGTGCTGACCACGGATTTTCCGAACCTGCTGCTCAACTCGATGACGAAGCGGCTAATTCAGGACTACAACGAATTGGCCATCGTGGACCAGCTGAGCACGCTTTACACGAAGTCGACGCTGACCGATTACAAGTCTCAGGATCGCGTCCGGCAGGGATATTTGACGGACCTCTCGACGGTGCTGGAAGGAGCTGCTTACACGGAACTCGCCAAGCCGACGGACGAGAAAATCAGCTATTCGATTTCGAAGCGCGGAAACTTGGTGACGATCTCCGAGGAGACGATTCGCAACGATGACCTGCAGAAGATCGTGGGATATGCCGGCAGGCTAGCGCGGGCAGCTCGGCACACGCTCGCTGCGGACATTACGAACAAATTCATCACGCCGCCGAACTATAGCCCGGACGGCCTCGCATGGTTCCACGCGACGCACAATAATGTCGGCACGACGGCGCTCTCCTCCGCCGAGCTCGACGTCCGCAAGGTGACGCTCTACAAGCAGACGGAAAAAGATTCCGGCAACCGGCTCGGTTTGCGGCTCTGGGGAATCATGATTCCGGCCGACCTGGAGCCGACGGCGCGGCAGATCAACAACAACATGACCGGCACGAACAACTGGTACCAGCAGTTTGGCGCGAACGCCGAGCGCATCCTGGTGAACCCGCTGCTCATCGACACGAATGACTGGTTCTACTACTGCGATCCGTCGATCGCGCCGTTCCTCGAAGTCGGATTTCTCGACGGCTACGATGTGCCGCAGATTTATCTGGCGAACCTGCCAACCCAGGGCACGCAGTTCACGAACGACGAGCTCCAATACAAAGTGAAATTTGTTTGGGGCAGCGGCGTGATCGACTACCGCGGCGTTGGCAAAGAAGTCGTGCCGTAGGAGAAGTTCTTCGGTTCTTGACGTACACGGTGAGCTGATGAGACTGAGCGGTCGATTTCTTGAGGTCGCGGCGTGACAGGGATTGTGCAGAAGCGCCTTTACCGCTTTGATGAAGTGGGGAACTTGCTTTCGCTTTCCGTGGCGTCCATACGGCGGCTCGTTTCTAAAGGCGAACTCCAAGGCGTGCGCGCGACGGTCGGGCGCGGCCTGAGGATCACGGCGGATTCGCTCGTCCGCTACGTTGCGCGCCGACGCGCTCTCACTTCCAATCATCCGTTGTCGAAATGCATCATCCCGGAACGGGCGCTTCCACAGCGCAAACAAGCTGGCCGGGGACAGTAACTCAGGGCTTCGGTACTTGAACCAAGTGGGCCGCCGCAACTCCCGCAGCGCCCCGAGCCTGAGACATCTCGCAAATGAAAAATAGAGAGGTGTCTCGGTAGTGGCGACAACTTCTTCCATCATCATCGAAGTCAACGACGCCGGCGCCGTGCAGGCGTTCAAGCGCGTCAACGCCGAGGCCGCCAAACTCGGCCCGACGCTTCAGCCGATCCAGCGCATTTCCGAACAGACTTTCAACAATATCGAGGCCGGAGCGCTGCGTGCGCGAGAGAGCGCTGCTCTCCTTGGAGAAGAATTCGGCATTAAAATTCCTCGCGCACTTCGCGGCACGATCGCAGAAGCATCCCTCATAGGACCCATCTTTTCAACGGCGTTCAGCGGCCTTGCTTTGGTCGGATTTGTCGACATTGCAATTCACGCCGGCGAGCAGGTGGAGAAGCTCGTCGAGAAGTTTTGGGGCCATGAAGAACAGGCCAAAAAAACGCGGGAGGCGCAGGCCGAGCTGAACAAGGTCATCGCCGAGGGCGTTGACAGAGTTGAAAAGCTGCAGGACGCCTACCACCTCATCGGCCTGCAGGGACTGCCGCGCCTCGCGGAGGAACAGAAGCTCGCGACTGAGAAGTTCGATGCAGCAAAACAATCGGTTGCCGACCTGACCTCTCGGCTGCAGATCTTGAAAGACGAGTATGCGAAGAACAGGGCGCAGGTCGGGTTTTCGCTGGGCATCGAATCATTGCCCACTGGGCCGACGGCGGCGGTTGAGGGGCTCAAGGGAGCGAAAGAAAAAATCGCGGAACTCACGAAGCAATTGGGCGAGGCCAAGGTACATCTGACAGAGCTCGGCCAGGAAACGGAGAATGTCGGCAAGGACTTCAAAACGACTTTCTCCAAAGAGCATGCTGACGGCATTCGCGAGATTGGCGTGGCGGCGCAGGAATCGATCACAAAAATGCGCGGCATGATGTCCAGCGCCGCGGGATACGGGCTGTCGCCCGAGCAGCAGATCAACGCGGAGCTCCGCGCGAAACAGGAAGAACTCGCAAAGATCCTCTCGCTGTACGGCGAGGAGCCAGGCGTTCGCGAAACGGTGGCTGCGGCCAGTCTCGCCGTCGAAAAAGAGGCGAGTGCGAAACGTATAAAACTTCTCAAAGACGAGACGGACGCAACAATTAAGATCTGGTTACAGACCGATGCAAAAGACCTAGAGGACAAGCATGCAACGGCCGAGAAGCAGCGCCGCATGGATGACGAGACGCTGAATATCGAGAGGGCGTCGGCCGTCGCATCCGCGCCTCCTTGGGCGCGCGCACAGATATCGATCGTCGCCAGCTATCAAGAGCGGATGGATAAGATTCGCGAAATGATGAGCACCCGCGACCTGGACGAAGCGCACGCGGCGCGGCAGCAGGCCGCAGAGTGGAATATTGCTTTCGGGCAAATGCGCGACAACCTCGCAAGCCAGATGCAGGGCCTCTTCGACGATATGACGAGCGGGAACATCGGGAAGCGGTTTAAAAAGATGTTCGAGGACATGGTCTTTCAGATGGTGGCGACGTGGGTCCTCGGGATGCAGGGGATGCGATCCGCTTCGGCCGGGGCAATGGGCCGCGGACCTGGCGGAATTCTTGGCGCGATTTTCGGGCTTGGAGGTGGCGGAGGAATATTCGGCGGCGGTGGAGCGGCGCCCGGAGGCACTCCTCCGTTTCTCGGCGGCTTGTTCGGAGGTGGCTTGTCCGGAGGCGGCGGGGCGAACAGCTCTAACGCTTCGCTGATTTCCGCGGCGGGCGGATTGGCTGCGCTGCCGCTGCTGTCCGGCGGCGCGTCCGGAGATTTTGCGACGGGAATTCCTCTTCTCGGGCTCGGGCTTTCGGCCGGACAGGGCTCGGGGCTTCCGGGAATCGCGCTGCCCTCAGGAGCGGCCGCTGGCGGCGCAGCGGGCGTCGCTGGAGGCGCGGGAGGCTACCTTGCGCAGCTTTTGACCAGCAGCTCGTTCAAACAGCTTGCAGTGGTCGGCGGCGCATCGTTGCTCATTAACGGGCTGACGAAGGGAGGCGTGGGAGGAGCTCTCTCCGGAGCTGCCGGCGGTGCGTTGATTGGCGCGGCGTTCGGTGGGATCGGCGCGATCGGCGGCGCGATCATCGGCGCCCTGGTTGGACTGATTGGCGGACTCTTCGGCCAGCACAAGGGTGACAAGGCGCGCATCGAGGTGATGGAACCGCTGATGGCGCAGATCAAAGTAATCAAGGATTCCTACGACGTCTTCCAGACCGACTACAACACAGGAGTCAGCGAGCTGGAGGTGTTGCGCGCAAGCTCGATCGCGAATCTGCAGAAGATCGGCGGCCGCCAGGTGAGCGGGACTACGGCTGGGACCAATCGCATGGTCGATGACGCCGAGAAATATTTGAAGACTACGGAGGCGGAACGGCAGCGGCGCGCGCAGATCAGTTTTGGTCCGGCGCAATTTCACAGCGGCGGATTCGTCGATCCGTCGCTTGCCGGCGTTCCGGCCGGCTGGAATGGCGTGACGATGCACTCCGGCGGCGAAGTGCCGGCGATTCTGCAGGCAGGCGAATTTGTGATGAAGCAGTCGACGGTGCGCCGCGTCGGACGCGACAGCCTGGATCGCATGAACGCCGGCGGCGGCGCGGGCGGGGGCGACGTGCATCTGCATTTCGATGTCAAGGCAATTGATGCGCAGAGCTTCAGCGAGTTCCTTGGCAGCGGCGGAATGAACGAGATCATAAGCCATTGGCGGCGCGGTGAAATAGAAGGTCGCTTGTAAAAAAAGACATTTGCCAGGTCAGTTGCCGTCTTTTTCGAAAGGAGCAAAATGAAGTTCGAAGAGCTGATCGGGACTGAAATATTCGTCGCCTTCAAAGGCAGAATCGGGTCCGAATCATCAGAACCGGGGAGTTTGCCCGTGAAATTAGTCGGTGTGGAACATTCGGGCATCTGGGTTGAAAGCGACAAGCTACGCTCCTATTTCGAGCAGAGTTTATGGGCTGTTGAGCTGCAGGAGGGTGGTCCGGAAGCCGTAGGGAAAAGCACTATCGAACACTTCTTACCATTTTCCGAGGTTCGCTTCATCCTTGCCGTTCGCGGGCGTGAGTGAAAATGATTAAAGTTATTTTCGCTTCGTTCGAATTTGCGGTAACGGTCCTCTTTGGGGCCATTCTTTATCTGTGGTGCGTACTCTATTTCGCCGTCTGCATGTATCTCAACGAACTGCGCGCCCTTTTCGCTGGAGCTGTCGCGACGTGGAGTGTTCGCATACAGGCCGCGCGTGTGGATGGTTCCGCGACTGAGAAGCCTGGAGTCGAGCAGGGCAGCAGCTCGCGGGACTTGCCTAGGTGTGGACCGGTCGGGCGCGGCCGTTTCGAGTCCTGGCTGAATTGAGATATGGAGTTGCCACGCGGCCCGCGCTTAACTCCAGGGGCGGATTGAGTTGCCGCGCTTCGAGTCGAGCGAGAGAAGGGCGGCAGCACTGTGATGCCCATTTATCGCGGGCCGGCGTCAAGATTCCAGCATTCCAAATCGGTCTTTGCCGGGCGTGCTTTTCTGGAGAGCCGCTCGCGACATATCGCACACGGTGCTGTGAAATTCAAGGGTGCGGAAGGAAACTCAGGCCCGACAATAGGAGCGGAATCTGCTACCTCCATCAGAGAGAAGGAATTGTTTCGGAAAAGGCCCAGCGAGGGAGAGCCGCTGCTAACCGTCGATGGTGGTGGCGAAATAGAGATCGGGAGACGGCTCGCTGTCGGCGCTATTGGGCGCTTAATCGGGCGAGGCTTTTGGAACAACAACATCGGTGCTATCGCGCCAATCGAGAGAAGGTGGCCGCCAAGAACCGCGCATATCGTTTGGCTCACCGTCAGGAAATCGCGGCGGCGAAGCGGGCACATTACTTGGCAAATCGAGTGAGACTTTTGGAGCGAGCGCGCCGACGCTACCGCAGCAAATCGGTGACAAACATTCGCCGCCCCGGAAGGGACAGCCTCTACTCTAAAAAAGCGTGACCTTACTTCAAAAGAGCGTGACCACTACTCTAAAAAAGCGTGACCAGCACCACCTCGCCTCCAATCCCGCCGCCTTGCCGCTCCTTTGTTTTCATACTCGCTTGCCCCGATCCGCGAGGGGTACGAATCGCTTTTCCCGCCTGCCCGCCCACATCCCTTTGTATTTTCATATACTTACAACTCTCTTGGCGGCCAACCCCTTGGTTTTGACAATCGTCCGCATTCCCCCAGAGTGTCGGGATCAAGCTCGACAACTGCTTCCGGTTTTCTCTGTGCGCTCTGTGTCTCTGTGGCAAATCCATTCTTTTCATACGAGTGCAGCCTCTTTGCCCGCTCCAAAAAAGTCAACTCCTTTGCAATCAAGCAAATCCAGCCTCTTTTTCGGAAACACCCGGGGTGGGGGTGCCCGAGTCTGGGTGGCAGCTCCGAATGTAGCGCCGTCCCTTTAGGGCGGCATCTTTGTCTTCAGCAGCTTATGGAAATGCGCCCAGGGCGTACCGCAGCGCCATTCCCGCTGGTGGGCGATGCCGACCCCGTTCCTGCCAGTCTGTTCACTGCCTATCCCGAGCAGGCCAATACGCTTTCGCTGCTCTACGAAGTCAGCCGCGAAATCACGTCCATCCTCGACCGCGAAGAACTCCTCCGCCGCGTCGCGCAGCGCGTCAAGAAACTCGTTAACTATCACGTTTTCAGCGTCATGCTGTGGAATGAAAAAACGCAACACCTCGAAAGCGCCTTCGTCATGCGCTATGGCGACGCCATCCCCGCGCGTATGCGCGTCCCGCTCAACCAGGGACTCACCGGCACCGCCGCCGGTCAACGCCGCGCTGTCCGCGTCGCCGACACGCTCGCGGATCCTCGCTTTCTCGGCTGTGAAGTCGAAACCGGTGTAGCGGTTCGCTCCGAACTGGTCGTGCCGCTCCTGATGCAGGACCGGCTGATCGGCGTTCTGGACTTGGAAAGCGCGGAAACTCACGCGTTCACCGCCGAGCACGAACGCATGCTCGCCACGCTCGCCTCGTATGTGGCCATTGCGCTTGAAAATGCGCGCCTCTACGAAGAGGCTCGGCAAAGCGAACGACGTCTTCACGACGAGTTGGCCACCGCGCGCGAAATTCAGCGCCAGCTGCTTCCCAGCGGAGCCCGCGAAGTTCCCGGACTCGATCTGGCCGCCGGCTATTGCTCCGCCCGCGAATTGGGCGGCGATTTCTACGATTTTCTTCCGTACGGCAAGGGCCGCCTCGCCGTCGCGCTCGGTGACGTCTCCGGCAAAGGCACCGCAGCCGCTCTCTTCGGCTCGCTCGCCATCGGCACCATGCGCGAGCACGTCGTCGAGCATCCCTGCCCGCCGTCCGAAATGCTGGCGTTGTTGAATCAACGCCTATATGGCGCGCGTCTCGACGCGCGCTTCATCGCCATGGCTTTCGCGGTGTACGACGCCGGCGAGCGGCGGCTCACCCTGGCGAATGCCGGCTCCCCCTATCCGGTATTGGTGCGCGACGGTGAAGTGCAGCAAATTCGCGTCGCCGGCGTGCCTCTCGGCCTTTTTCTGGACACGGAATATGACGAGGTGACGCTCGAGCTTCGCCCAGGTGACACCGTCATGTTCGCCTCCGACGGCATCCTCGAATCAGAAAACGCCGACCAGCAGGAATTCGGCTTGAAGCGCCTAAGCGCCGTTCTCCAGGGCGTCTCTCCGCAGATGTCTGCCAGCGAAATTTGCGACTTGGTGCTAAACGCCGCGAACGACTACAGCGGCGGCGGCTTCGCTCCCGCGGACGACCGCACCCTGCTAGTGCTTCGCATGACCGATCACACTTCGAGCGATTTCTCGAAGCTCCCCATCATTTATTGAGAAAGGTGACCGGGAGAAATATTGAGAGAAGGTGCTGACCGAGACTGCGCCGACCGAGACGGCGCTAACCGAGAGAAAGCGACGTTCAGATTTTTTGGCAGCGGCAGCCGATTACGAATCGGTCGGTTACTTGCCGGTGGAAAGTAGATTCAACTCGCCGCGACGGGCCAGGGCTTGGTTGGCGAAATAATTCTGTTCGCGTAGCCGGCGATAGATGCGGCCGGCGACCAACGCCGCTGTGGGCCCGATGACCTGGCGAGAGTTTCCGCGCAGCAGTACGGCCAACGCGATTTTTGGATGCGCCTCGTCGGCGTAGGTGACGAACCATCCGACGCGCGAAGTGGGATCGTTGCAAGTACCGGTTTTCCCGAGCGGCATTTCGTCTCCGCCGCTATCGAAGCTGCGCTTGCCCGTGCCGTACAGAACAGCAGCGAGCATGCCTTCACGAATTTCCGGAAGCACGGTGGCGATGTTCAAATCGCGCTTTACACGCGGAGCGAAATTCTGAATTTCATCGGCAGTCCGCGGATATTGCAAATAATAAAGCGTGCCACCATTTGCGAAAGCGGAAGCCAGCGAAACGAGCTGCAATGGCGTGATCTGAATGCCTTCGCCAAAACTGGACATGCGCGCGATTCCTCCATGCGCGGGAGGCTGCATCGGGAAGGTTCCGGGATGCTCTTCCGGCAGGTTATAGCCGGCAAGCTCGCCTAGGCCAAGGAGGCGCGCGTAACGGGAAACGGTCGCAAAGCCCATGCGGCGCCCGAGCTCTTCAAAGAAAACGTTGTTGGAGTGGGCCATGGCTTCCGTCAAATTCATGTACTTGCGGCGGCCAACTTTCAGCATGGTGTCGCGAGTGATGACGTTTTCTTCGAGCGCGGCGACCGCGACTGTTGGCTTGATAGTGGAGCAGGGAATGTAGCCGTCACCGAATGCGATTTTCTGGTTGACGACGGTCAGGATGCGGCCGGTGTTGGGATCGACCGCTACGACAGCGCCGTTGAAGCGGCCCAAGCCGTCAACCGCGGCGGCGCGCACGACGGGGTCGTCAAAAGTGGCAATGTCCGCGAGAGTGGAGTCGGCAAAAGTCGGGACGCCGCGAAAATGCGACACGCGACGCAGAGATCGATGCGCAGCGGCAGCCGGCGCGGCAGGCATCGGCGCTGCGATTGTTACAGCAAGGACTGCGGCCAGGGAAACACGTCCCAGTTGCTTCACCGTTTTGCTCCGAACTTTCTTGCCCGATCCGAATTCGTTTTGTGAAGCGCTGCTTTTATCCCAAGCTGCTCGCCTGGGTCAACCTTCATCTCCGCGAATCGTTCCGCGTGACAAACTGCGTCAGCGAGGCGGTCGAACTACTCACCTAAGGGCACTCTGTCGGCCAAAGGAGCGACGCTGATTTGACGCTACTTAGCTTCTAAAGGTTTTGCTGTACTGTACCGGAGAGAAACAGCTCTCTCAGGGTGAGACAGATTCTAAGGGTTCGGGAGGGACGGGGCAATAGCCAAAGCAGCCCAGTACGAAGCTATGTGCTTTATTTTGAACGTCTGACCGGGTGGCCAGAATTTGGACAGGCAATGGCAGCCAGACCTGTCCCTGGGAGCGGACCTAAAGGTGTCCTTAGGGCGTGTCGCAAATTGACACAGGGGCTGTACCAAGGGCTTGGAAGACCTATTCAGTGCTCCCATCGAGTTTACAGATAAGACGGAAAAAGATTTGACACGGTGAGACACGGCGTTCAGAGAAAGGGGACGAAACAAGGGATTCTTCTCTGTGCTTTTCTTCGGGAACGAAGGAAAAAAGAAACCTCGGCTCCGGGTTCGGGGAGCCGAGGTTTTGCAAACAGAGAAAGTTCAAGCTTGGAGCAAACGCTCCGAATTTAAAAACGGATGTAGGGGCCGAAAGTCACGCGCAGGTTGTTGTGAGCGCCGTTGGCAAAGCTAATTTCATCGCCGACGTCAGCGCGCAAGCCGAGGAAACCTATGTGTCCTTCTATCCCGCCGCCCGGATAGAACACGCCGCTGACACTGTTAGCACGCAAACTAGCCGCACTGTCAAAGAAAGTGCCTAGCGTGGCCGGGCGATTGGTGATCCGGTAGTCGATGAAACCACCTTTAGCGAAAACGAATGGGTGGACGTGGTAGTGTTCGCCCAGGTTGACCTTGGGTCCGAACTCGCCGTGCAATATGCGCAAATTGGAGCGTTGAACGGTCAGGGTACCGGTGGTGCCGTTGCTGAAGGTTTCCGTGAAAGCTTGAGTGAAGTCATAGCTCATTTCGGCTTCCAACTTTACTGCTTTGTAGGCTGCCCAGCCGACACGAGCCCCGAGTCCACCAAAATTAGTGCTTGTCTGAGTTGCACGCATGTAATCGGCAAAGACCCCGGCCTGGAAATGTTCAGTCTCTTGAGCGGATGCGAGAGGCACGAGCCACCCCGCTAGAAGAAAAAGAAATGCGAAACGCTTCATGGTTCGCGTTCTCCTTGGGAAAATAATTTTTGAGATTCAAGCAGGAGGGCTGGCCCACTTCGTCAAGTTGGATGCCGCGCGAACGCGCGAGTTACGAAGAAGAGAGAAATTTTGAGGGCGGGTGCAGAGTCAGAGTTGAAGCGGTACGCGGCGGAAGGTTCGTCCATACAGGATTTGCTGTAGAAGAATGCTGAAATCCCCAAAGAAAATGCCCTTTTTAGGCGAAGCGTCGTTGTCCAGCAGAATACATGAAGATAATATGGCAGCATCGGGGTCGCCGCTCGCGACACACCAGCCGCATTGAACAATCGCGGAGGTTTAGCAAGCGTCAAAGCGCTTGGTATTGATGATGCGCAAAAATCGGAACGGCAACGCTTCCGCGAATAGGAAGCGACTGGAAAAGGCTCGCACCGGAATCGCCGGCTTCGATGAAGTGACGAACGGTGGAGTGCCCAAAGGCCGGCCAACGATCGTGTGCGGAGGGCCGGGCTGCGGGAAAACGATGTTTGCGGTGGAGTTTTTGGTGCACGGGGCACTGGAGTATGACGAGCCCGGCGTTCTGATGACCTTCGAGGAAACATCGGAAGAGATGGAGAAGAACGTCGCGTCGTTGGGATTCGACCTGAAGAGACTGGTGGCGCGAAAAAAACTAATCCTGGAATATGTGCGGATTGAGCCTTCGGAGATACAGGAGACGGGTGAATACGATCTAGAGGGATTGTTCATCCGGCTGCAGCACGCGGTGGACACGATCGGGGCAAAGCGCGTGGTGCTGGATACGATCGAGGCGATTTTTTCCGGCTTTTCCAACACGGGGATACTGCGTGCGGAGATCCGGAGGCTATTTCGGTGGTTGAAGAACCGTAGATTGACCACGGTGGTGACAGCAGAGAAGGGCCAAGGAACGCTGACACGGCATGGCTTGGAAGAATATATATCGGACTGCGTGATTTTCCTGGATCACCGGGTGACTGACCAGATTTCGACGCGGCGGATGCGGGTGGTGAAGTACCGAGGAGCTTCGCATGTCGCGGACGAGATCCCCTTCCTGATCGATGAGCGCGGTTTCTCCGTGCTGCCGATCTCCTCCATGAAATTGGACCATAAGGTTTCGAACGAACGGGTTTCGTCCGGCGTTAAAGACCTGGACGATATGCTAGAAGGGAAGGGGTTTTACCGAGGATCATCGATCCTGGTTTCGGGCACGGCAGGGTCAGGAAAATCGAGTCTGGCCGCTTATTTTGCGCAGCAGACGTGCCGCGCCGGCGAACGATGCCTGTACGTGGCGCTGGAAGAGTCTCCGGCGCAAGCGATGCGTAACATGCGATCGATCGGCATCGATCTGGAGAAGCAAGCGAGGAAGAGACTGCTGCGACTTGAGTCGTGGAGACCAACGCAGAGCGGGTTGGAGATGCACCTGTTGCAGATTCACAAGCTTGTGGAAGAGCACAAGCCGGCCTCGGTGATAATCGATCCTCTTACAAGTTTAATGGTGAGCAGCACGAATCAACTGCATTCGATGCTGATGCGGCTGATCGATTTCCTGAAGACGCAGCAGATTACCGGTTTTTTCACGGCGCTGACGTCGGGGCGCAACAAGGAGATTGAGGGAACGGACGTGGGCATCTCGTCGCTGATCGACACTTGGATATTCGCGCGCGACGTGGAGCTGAACGGTGAGAGGAACCGCTGCATCCACGTGCTGAAGTCACGCGGAATGGCGAATTCAAACCAGATACGTGAGTTTGTGATGTCGAAGGACGGAATACGGTTGCTGCCGGTGTACACGGGCTGCGGTGCCGGGCTGACGGGTTCGGCGAGGTTGTCGCAGGAAGCGCGAGAGAGAACGGAGAGCATGCTGCGAGAACAAAGCAAGGAAGAGCAGCGGCGGATGCTGGATGGCAAACGGAAGGCATTAGAAGCGCAGATCGAGGCCATGCGATCGGAGTTCGCCCAGGAAGAAGCGCGCGTGGCGCTGGCGACGCAGCAAGAGGAGGAGAGCGAGCGCGAATTGTCGCGAGAAGCGCTGGAAATGGCGAATTTTCGGGAAGGCGCGCGGCCGGGAAAAGCAGGGGAAAGAAACGGGAAAATGGGGGACTGAACATGAGAGGCAGGGCGGGCGCGATGTCGAAGAAGACGAACGGAAACCGGCGTTTCATGGAACTGCGGTTGTACGTGGCAGGTCAAACGCCGAAGTCACTCGCGGCGCTGGCGAACCTGAGAAAGATTTGCGATGAACACCTGGAAGGCCAATACAAGCTGCACGTGATCGATTTAATCAAGACGCCGCAACTTGCCCAGAACGACCAGATCCTAGCCATCCCGACGCTGGTGCGGAAATTACCCGAGCCGATACGAAAGATAATCGGCGATCTATCGGACCGCAAGCGTGTGCTGGTGGGCTTGAATTTGCGGGAGACAGAAGGTGTAGAGTGAAGAGGAGCGGGGGCAAGGCGGCAAGGAACGGGGACAGAGGCGCGCCGCAAAAGTACATTTTACGGCTGTATGTAACAGGGCAGACACCACGATCGGTCAAGTCAATAGAAAATCTCAAACGATTTTGTGAAAGCCACCTCAAAGACCGATATGAGATGGAGGTGATTGACATCTACCAGCAGCCGGCGCAGGCTTCAGAGAACCAGATCATCGCGGCGCCGACGCTGATCAAGAAGCTGCCATTGCCGCTGCGGCGGCTGGTCGGGGATTTTTCGAATCAAGACCGGGTGTTGTTGGAGCTGGATCTGAAACTGGCTTAGGAGTGGAGCAGTGAAGAAGCAAAAGAAGAGGATCTCGCCGGGCGCCGTGCGGGAGTTGCAGGCGCGGGTGCGGGAACTCGAAGAGACGCTGCGAGCGATCCGCATGGGAGAGGTGGACGCGGTGCTGGTGTCGAGCACGCACGGGGACCAGGTGTTTACCCTGCAGGGCGCGGAACATCCCTATCGGCTGCTGGTGGAGACGATTGAAGAAGGAGCCGCGACACTGGCGGACGACGGGACGGTGCTGTACTCGAACAAAAGCTTCGCAGCGTTTTTTGGCGTGCCGCTGGAAAAGTTCATCGGAGCACCGTTGCAGAATTTCGTATCTGGACACGCGCTGGAATTTCTGAAGACGCTCATTTTGGGAGCGAAGATGGCGAGCACGCGCGGCGAGATACGCCTGTCGCGCAAGAATGGGAAGCCGCGAACGATCCGATTGACGCTGAGTCCAAACCGGGAGTCGGGGCTGGAGACCATCTGCGCGGTGGCGACGGAGCTGACGGAAATAGTCGACGCCAACGAGGCTTTGCGAGTGACAGAGACATCGCTACGGCAGCTGTCGGCCCGACTGTTGCAATTGCAGGATGAGGAGCGGCGCCGAATCGCACGGGACTTGCACGACGTTACCGGGCAGAAGATCGCGGTGCTGTCCATGACTCTGGACCGACTGGCACGACTTACGGAACAGCGCGACCCGGCGCACGAATCGATCAAGGAAAGCCGCGAGGTCGTGGCCCAGATTGGCGAGGAAATCCGCACGCTGTCGTATATTTTGCACCCGCCGCTGCTGGATGAATGCGGACTAGCTTCGGCAGTGCACTGGTACGCGGAGGGTTTCGAGAAGCGCAGCGGCATTAAGCTTGAGGTGGTAATCGACGCCGATCTGCCGCGTCTGCCTGTCGACGCGGAAACAACGCTCTTTCGCGTTGTACAGGAGAGCCTGACGAACGTGCACCGTTACTCAGGTAGCTCGGTGGCCAAGATCCGGATCACGAAAGAATCCGGCGAAGTGCGGCTTGAGATTCTCGATCATGGCCATGGAATCAAAGGTGGAGCAGTACATGCAAAGCTGGAGGGTCCGGCGCCGCTGGGGGTGGGCATACCTGGAATGCGCGAACGGCTGCACCAACTCGGGGGAGGGCTGAGCGTAGATTTTGGAATGAACGGGACGCGCGTGGTGGCTACGCTGCCGATCAAAAAAGCGGGGCAAGGCGAGTTTGAAGGCGGTGAGAGCCTGACATCACTGAGTTTTGCACTACGTTCCGCGCAAGATGCTCGACGCCGTGTCCTGATTGCGGATGATCACGAGTTGATGCGCCGCGGGTTGCGAGGACTGATTGAGAGCCACGACGAATGGGCCGTCTGCGGTGAGGCGGTGGAGGGAAGTGAAGTGGTGCGGAAGGCCGCGGAACTGCAGCCAGACCTGGTGATAATGGATGTCAACCTGCCGGGACTTAGCGGGATCGAGGCGGCGGCGCGAATCCGGCAAGAGCGGAAAGGCGCAAAAATTCTGTTCTTTACCGTGCACGACTCCGAGGAGATGGTCCGCGAGATTATCGACGCGGGAGGGCAGGGTTGCGTGGCGAAGTCGCGAGCGAGTCAGGATTTGATAGAAGCAGTGCGGAACGTGCTCAGCGGGAAGACATTTTTCCCCGCCGCTGCTGCTGCTGCGGTGGCCGGACGGAGATAAGGCAGAACCTTTCTCGTCTGAAAGTAACCCTTCTGAGAATACCGAGCACAGCCGTGAGTGCTACGAAAACCCGCCCGCGACGGTCCGCGGCCGCTACAAAAACCGGAGCGCTCGCTTGCGCGCGCTAGCCAGACGGAAGCCCGGCCGCTACAGGATCGATACTCTAACGTGCGAGGGTTTCGCTGGATTCGACGCGGTCTGGTGTGTCGATGCGGATGTCCGTAAGGTCGGATAGCAGGTTGGCAGCCCAGCGGTAGACGTTGTGCTCGCGGACAGAGTGGCGCATATGTTGCATGCGGGTAGTTTGTTCGTCGGCCGGCATATTCACGGCGCGATGGATGGAGCCGGCCAATTGCTGGACGTCGTAAGGATTGACGAGCAGAGCATCGGTGAGCTCCAGCGCCGCGCCCGCGAAAGTGCTAAGGATCAGGACGCCCTGATTATCCTCACGAGAAGCGACAAATTCCTTGGCGACGAGATTCATGCCGTCGTGGAGCGAAGTGACCATACAGAGCGAAGCGGCGCGATAGAAGCGCGAAATCTCCTGGTGGGAGTGGTGCCGATTCAAGAACACGATGGGCTTCCAGCGGCCGGCCTGGAAGCGCGAGTTGATGCGCTCGACTTCGGCTGAAAGCTCGTGGAGCAGGGTCTGGTAGCGCTCAATATTCGTGCGGCTGGGCGCGCCAACCTGAACGAAGGTGAAGCGGCGCTGATAAGAAGGATAAAGCTCGAAGAAGAGCTCGATGCCGCGGAAACGCTCGAGAATGCCCTTGGTGTAATCGACGCGATCGACGCCAACGCCGAGAAATGCGGCGCTGATGCCGAGCTCATTGCATAGCGCGGCGCGTTCGTCCTGCATGCTCCGCGGCGGCTGCGACGAATGTCCATTCTCCTGAAGGCCAACGCTGATGGGATAGGGGCGCACGCGGGTGACGTGTCCCTGGCGGTTCACCGAAAAGCGGTCCCATTCGGTGAGTGCTTCCACCGCGCGATCCACAGTTGATAGAAAATTATTGCAATGCGACTGGATGTGGAATCCAACGAGATCGGCGCCGAGCAGACCGTCGATCAATTCCCGCTGCCAGGGGCAAATGCCGAAGACCTCGGGATTGGGCCAGGGAATGTGCCAGAAAATGGCCACGCGGGCATCCGGCCTTGCTTCTTTGATCATGCGGGGAAGCAGAGCGAAATGATAATCCTGCACCAGGACAATGGGTGACTCGATGGATTCCATTTCCTCGATGGCGGCGTCGGCGAAACGGCGATTGACCTCCTGATACGCGACCCAGTCTTCGGGGCGGAAGACGGGACGAGTGTGCGCGATGTGACAGAGCGGCCAAATACCCTCGTTGGAGAAGCCTTCGTAGTAGCCCTTTTCTTCTTCCGCACTGAGCCAGACGCGGCGAAGCGTATAACTGGGATGGTCCGGCGGAACACGAAGATGATCCTTGGCGTCGACAGGCTCGCGGTCGGCGTTGCCGGAGCCGTGGGCGATCCACGTGCCGTCGGTGGCGAGGAGGACGGGTTCGAGAGCGGTGACCAAGCCACTGGCGGGAACGATGACCTGGACGGTTCCGTTGCTGCCATTGCTATGGACGTGCACGTATGGCTCTCGATTGGCGATTACGAAGAGCGGCTTGTTTTGCAGTTTGTTGCTCAAGCTGACGCGCAAGCGTTCGGCGGTCCACAACGAAGCATTGGTGTTGCGGAGGCGGGCCTCTTCCTCGGCCGAGGCGCGAGCGGCGCTGAGGTCGCGCGCGAGATGGGTCACTTCGTGGTGAAGCTGATCGAAGAGCTCGCCCTCCGGAAGCGACGGGGGAGCGTGGGATTGCCCGGTGCGAAGGGTGCGCAGCCATTTGGCGGTGCGGTTTAGCGGGCCCGTCAGCGTCCAGCGAACGAGAATTAGCGCGAGGCCGGTGATCAAGAGCGTCTGCACCAAAGCGTTGACAAGGGAATCGCGCAAAGTATGCGCAACCTGGCGATCGATGTAGGTGGCGTCATGCACCAAGGCTAGCGTGCCGACTAGTTGGCCGTTGCGATGAAGCGGTAAGCCGTAAACGTGGATAGGCGTGTCATTCACGCGCAGGAACTCGCCGTACCCTGCGTCGCGCTCGACGGCATGGGCGGCAGCGGCTGGGCGGAGTTGGAAAAGGGAAGCAAGGCCGGAGGTTACAGCCAAGGCCACGCCATTGGCGTTGTAGACGGCGACACCTTTCAGGTGCTCGCGCTGGCCGAAGCGGTCTACAAGGCGTTGCAGGCTCTTGTCCGGGAGAGGACGGTCAAATTGCGGCTCGACACTTTCCTGCAGGCTTTCCCCAAGAATTTCGGCTCGGCGGGAGAGATCATTGCGGAGAATGCGGCGCTCGGTGCGGACCTGGTAGGCGGCGAAAAGAAGCGAAACTACAACGACACTGACAATCAGCGGCGAAATGAGTTTCAGCGTCGTGCGCATGAATGCTTCCCCTTGGGCAAGAGCGAAGATTTCGTTTCGGATTCGCAAGGGCGATGCGAATCCGGGAGGCGAAAAAGCGCGCCTATTGTCGCGACGCGTTCGACGGCTGCACGACTACGCGAGTAGCGATGTTATTTCCGTCATCGATTCGGTAATCGACGGTAACCTGGGCGCCAACTTCAAGTCTTCCCTCGACTTTGGTTGTGTCGTCGATCAGGAACTGGAGGGTGACCAGATCCTGGCTCTTCTTTACTTCAACGGCAAAGGAAGCATCTCCGATGGCCGAAATTTTACCGGAAACGGACCCGTGCTGTGTGGCTACCTTGAACAGGTTGCTAAGCGGCTGGGAGGCTCGCGCATCGGACGAAATCGCGACACTCAAGCATGCCACAAATACGGTCAGAATGAACAGAGTAACTAGCGTCAAGATAGCGCGGAAGCGCATTGTTACTTCCTCCTCACTTCCGGCTGGTGTAAGAGAGATGGCACGAAGAGTACCAAAGTTGCGGTTTTGGGGTGTTGCTGTAAGCAAAATCGAATGAGGCATATACGTCAGCAAGGCTGGCCGCACGCGACCATCGCTTAGGTACTAGAACTATGCAAATCTTTCCCGGCGGCTAGCGCTGCGCGATCAGGAAGAGACGGCGGAAAGGAAAAAGCGTCTGACCGTTCTGTTGGGGCGGGTAGGCGACAGCCATTCGCTCGGCAAAGGCATCGACAAACTTCGCGGCTTCCTGTTGCGGTAGGGCAGAGAGGAAAGGACGCAGCGCTGTGCCGCGCATGAAGTTTACGACTGGATCTTTTCCGTCAAGGACCTGCAGGTAGATGGTTTCCCACAGGTCGACGTTGCGGGCATGCGGCGATAGCCAGCGCCAATATGTTTCTGGAGGAGGAATGGGAGCGAGCAGGAGAGGCTCCAACTGGGCGCGCCATTCGCTTTGCATGACAAGCTCCTTCAGGCCGAGGTGCGAGGGTGACTCAAAATGCCGAGGAACTTGCATGGCCAATACGCCGCCAGGCCGCAAGCTGCTTAGGAGGGAGGGGAGCAGCGTTTGGTGGTCAGGCACCCATTGCAGCGCGGCGTTGGAGTAGATGAGCTCCGGAGGAGATGAAGGGTGCCAGGAACGGATGTCAGCCTGCTGCCAGTCGAGGGTGGGGAACTCGCGTCGAGCTTCGGTCAGCATTTCGGGAGAGGAATCGATGCCAGTGACTTTGGAATTCGAGAAAGTATCAGCGAGGATTCGCGTCAGATGGCCGGTGCCGCAGCCGAGGTCGTAGATTGTGGGGTACTCGGACTTGGGGATGCGGGCGATTAGATCGACGCCGGCGCGAAAGCGAATGTCGGCGTAGCGAAGGTAAGCTTGCGGCTCCCAGGTGGTGGTCACGGGGGTAGGAAGAAATCATACCACCGCAAATCGCGAGGCGCCGATAGGCGATTAGACGAGGAAACCCTGGGTGCGATAGAGCTGCACCATTTCGAGGCGGTCTTCGGCGCCGATTTTGTGCTTCATGCGATAGAGGTGATTCTTGACCGTCTGTTCGGAGAGCGAGAAGTGATTGGCGATTTCCTTGTTGGTGAGTCCTTGCGCGATCAGCGGGATTAGCTGCAACTCGCGGCGGCTGAGGCCCAAGCGTCGCCTACCGCTGGCGCAGGGCAAGCTGGCGGCATCAGACTCAAAATAGCGGAACAAAACGGCGCAAAGCGCCCCGGGGCATACGGCTTCGCCGGCATGCACGGATTGGACCCCTTGCAGAACTTCTCCGGCCGAAGCGTCGCGCAACAGATAGCCGCTGACGCCGGCTCGCACACATTGGAAGAATTCGCGCTCTTCGTTGGGCATGCCAATCATCAGTATACGGACAGTGGGCACTTCGGCGCGGACCTGCTGGATGGCCGCCAGGTCCTCCTCAATGCTTCCACGGGAACTCAGAAGAAGGATGTCAGGACGGGCATCAAGCAAGGCGTCCGTTTGAAACGGAACGGTGGGGTTGGCGGCGATTACTTCCATACAGCCGCCCTTGGACAATACACGGGCCAAGGCTTCACGGAGCAAGCGGTTCTCTGCAGCTACGAAGACGCGGATTTGCGCGGTGGGTGTTTTGTCCACACGCACCGGTTTCGTGGCGCGCCGACGTGAGTCTGGCGCCGAGCCGTTAGAGCGGACAGTTTCTCTAACCGTAATGTTCGTCATTGAAAAAGCCGTTTCTCTTCCCAGGCGTTTTCACCGCGAACGGCGTATTAAGGCAGGCACGGTTAATCTATAACGGAGCAGGACAATTGCCAAGCTTTTCTGGCTCAGGAAAAGGCTGTAGAAGACCCCCGGAATCCGAGAGCGCTTGATCGCAGTTTAGGGCACTGGGGATCGGAGGCTAGCGCACTTCCCAAGTGTCGCCGGCTCGCAAGATTTTGTTGAGATTGCCTGGCCCGCGCTTGGCGATGACATCTTTTATCTGCTGGTTCATGACGTCTTCGTAGCGGGGCAGGTCGTCCCAGGCACGAAACACGCCGATGGGCGTGGGGAATCCGGGGCGATGCTCCATATGCGAAAGCAAAAATGCGTACGATGGGCGCGGATGATGCGCGTCGTGAACGATGAGATCCGACTCCGTGACACCGTTGCCCAGCGGCACGACTTCGATGTCGCCGTCGGGTTTGCGGCGGATGCCTTTGTCGCGGTTTTTGCCGAAGATAAGCGGCTTGCCGTGCTCGAGTTGCAGGACCTGCTCGCTGCGCGCGTCGCGGTCGGTGAGCGAGAACCACGCGCCGTCGTTGAAAATGTTGCAATTTTGGAGGATCTCGACGAATGCGGAGCCCTTGTGCGCCGCAGCGTGCTTCAACGTGTCTTTCAGGTGCGCCTGGAAAACATCCACGGAGCGGGCCACAAACGTAGCCTCCGCGCCGATGGCCAGGGACACCGGATTGAACGGACGGTCCACCGAGCCAAAGGGCGTCGACTTCGTTTTTTTGTTGAATTCCGAGGTGGGCGAATACTGACCCTTCGTCAGGCCATAAATTCGATTGTTGAAGAGCAAAACTTTAATTCCGACGTTGCGCCGCA
>WNFR01000891.1_pt1 | contig 56231 bp, 59 predicted proteins | sample 5400221 | NCBI WGS metagenome assembly WNFR01 (sample SAMN13153357, study PRJNA577476) | soil metagenome | isolation source: 40 cm soil under Madrone tree | place: USA:California | collected 2016-06-14
CCGGTCATGACCCAGTAAAGGCCCCAGAACAGCTGGGTTTGCGGCGGCTGCAGCGGGAAATGCGCACCGGGGAACAGGCCCTTGGCGATATCGGCGCTATATTCCAAGCCCTTGAACATCAGGAACGCGGCGCCGAGAAGTATCGTCAGCACCAGGCAGGCGATGACGGTGCGGCGCAGCCCGTGCCGCGACGCGTCCACTGCAATCGTCATCGTCACGCTGCTGGTGAGCAGCAACAACAGGTTCACGCTGCCGTAGAACACCTCGGTTTCGGCTCCGGCGATGCGGAACGCCTCGGGGTACAACGCGCGGTATACCGCATAGCCAAGAAAGAGCGCGCCAAAGAACAATACCTCGCTGGCGATGAACAGCCAGATACCGACCGAGACGCCTTCACGCTGGCGGTCGAGGTCGGGCCAGGGTTCTCGCAGGGCGGTGGCGGCGTCGCTCATGCGGTTTCGCCCTGCCCCCTCCCTACCCTCCCCCGCTTGCGGGGGAGGGTAGGGAGGGGGGCGCGCGATCATCCGCCATCGGCAAATGAACGAACTCGCCATAAGCGTACGGTCCGACGTTGACGCGTGGGATGCGGTGGAAGTTCTCCTTGGGCGGCGGCGAACTCGTCTGCCATTCGAGCCCGGTGGCGTTCCACGGATTGGCGGGCGCACGGCGCCCATAGATCAGCGACCAGCCGAAATAGATCAGCGGCAGCACATAGGCGACGGCGAGGATAAGAGCCCCGACCGACGACATCACGTGCCACGCCTGGAAAACGTCGGGATAGTAATGGTAGCGGCGCGGCATGCCGTTCCAGCCCATGACGAACTGCGGCAGGAACGTCGCGTTGAACCCGAGAAACGTGGTGATCGCCGCAAAGCGCGCCCACGCTTCGGAGTACATGCGTCCGGTCACCTTGGGCCACCAGAAGTGCAGACCGGCCATATAGGCCGACACCGTTCCGCCCACCATGACGAAATGGAAATGCGCGATCACGAAATACGTGTCGGTGGCGTGAATATCGATCGGAACCGAAGCAAGGAAGAGCCCCGTCAGTCCGCCGATCGTGAACAGGCCGACGAACCCCAGCGCATAGAGCATCGGCGCCTCGAACGTGATCTCGGCGCGGTGCAGGGTCGCGGTCCAATTGAACACCTTGATGGCGGAGGGCACCGCGACAATGAACGAAAGGAATGAAAACACCAGGTTGGCGAACGCAGACTGGCCGGCCACGAACATGTGGTGGCCCCAAACCATGAACCCGATCACCGCGATGGTGATCAATGCATAGACCATGAATGCGTAGCCGAAGATGGTTCGCCGCGCGAAGCAGGGGATCACCTCGGACACAACCCCCATTGCCGGAAGAATCATGATGTAGACGGCCGGATGGCTGTAGAACCAGAACAGATGCTGGAACAGGACCGGGTCGCCGCCGCGTGCGGCATCGAAAATCGGCAGCCCGAACGCACGCTCCGCGATGACGAGCAGGAGCGACATCGCAAGCACCGGCGTCGCCAGCACCATGACCATGCTGACCGTGTACATCGCCCACACGAACAGCGGCAGGCGGAACCAGGTCATGCCGGGAGCGCGCAGCATGTGCGCGGTCGCAATGAAATTCACGCCGGTTGCGATCGAGGAAAAGCCGACCACGAAAACGCCGGTCGCCGCCGCAATGACATACCCGGTGGCGTAGTTCGTTGACAGCGGCGTGTAGAACGTCCAGCCGGTATCGACGCCGCCCGAGATCAGCGCATAAACCGTGAAGGCAGCGCCGAAGACGTAGAGATACCACGAGAAGAGGTTGAGCCGCGGGAACGCGACGTCATGGGCGCCGATCATGAGGGGCAGCAGGAAATTTCCCATGGTCGCCGGGATCGACGGAACCAGGAAAAACCACACCATGATGATGCCATGCAGCGAGAACAGGCGGTTGTAGGCGTCCGAAGTGAGGAAGAGCCCTTGGGGCGTCATCAGCTCAAGACGCACCAGGCCGATCGCGATGCCGCCGATGAAGAAGAACAAAGTGATGGAGATCGCATAAAGGATGGCTATGCGCTTGTGGTCGGTCGTGGTCAGCCATGAGAGGAGAGTATGCCCGGCCGCGAGATAGCTTGCGGGCTCTCTGTCGACGGCCGCATCGGCGATGGCAGCGTCGGTCATTGTGGCGCTCCCATCCTACGGCTCCCCTGGGAGCGCGGGCGTCTCGCCGCCTCCCACCCTACCCTCCCCCGCTTGCGGGGGAGGGTAGGGTGGGGGTGATGCGGGCGAGACGCCCGCGCTCCCAGGGGCCGTCGACAGCGACTTTAAGTAGGCGATGAGCTTTACGAGGTCACCCTCGGTAACGGCGCTGCGAAAACTCGGCATGATCGGCGCGTATCCGGCAACGATGTCCTTCGCCGGCAGGAGGATGGAATCGCGCAGATAGGCCTCGTCCGCCGTGACCACGCGGCCGTCCGCGAGAGGGACCGCGCGGCCGTATAGGCCGTGAAGGTCCGGCGCGTGGATGCTGGAGGTTGGCGCGTGGCAGCCGGAACAGCCGAGCGCGTGGAACAGAGCTTCCCCCTGGTGGGCGAGGTCGTCGGCCTCGGGCTGCGCGTTGGTCCAGCGCGCATAATCCGGCGCCGTCATCACCACCAGACGGCCCGCCATCACGGAGTGATCCGTTCCGCAATACTCCGCGCAGGTGAGGTGGAAGACCCCGGTCTTCGTGGGTGTGAACGAGAGGTAAGTATAGCGGCCCGGCAGAACATCCTGCTTGAGCCGCATCGTCGGCAGGAAGAGATCGTGGATCACGTCCTCCGAAGTCATCACTAGACGGATCGGCACGTTTTCGGGGACGTGAATCTCGTTGATCTCGCGCGCGCCGCCGGGCTGCTGGACGCGCCACATCCACTGCTTGGCGACCACATGGATTTCCATTGCGTGGCCCGGAACATCGAGTGCGGAAAGCTGGTTCGAGGCGGCCCACCAGAAGATGAAAAGGAACAGGAACAGAGTGGCCGCGGTCCAGCCGATCTCCACGTCGCGGCCGAAGCGCTCGGAAAGCGGTCCGCGCCGCGCGTTCGACCCGCGCCGATAGCGCAGGCTGAAGCCGGCGATGAGTGCTGCAACCAAAAGGGTGATCAGGCTCGAGATCACGACCAGGACCCAGAATGTGCCGTCGACCTCGTTGGCGTAGTCGGACGCCGCGGTCATGAAGCGATCAATCGTCATGATGGCGCACCGCGTCGCGATATCGCGTTCATCACAACCAGGGCAACCGCCATGCCGAACAGCGTGAACATCGCGGCGAGTTCGAGCCAGAGCGTGATCTTTTCCGTGTAGACCCCGCGCACCGGATCGAAGCCGTAGCAAAAGAGCCGCAGGCGATCGCCGAGCGAGCCGACACGGCCCTCGCCGGCCTCGACCAGCGCCATGCGGAGGTCGGCTCCGTCGAGCGCCAGCCCCGAGAGCACGCGCGTGACGCGGCCGGCCGAGTTGACCGCGAAAGCCGCGGCCGGGTGGGCGAACTGATCATGCTCGGCGTCGTAGGCGTAGCGATAACCGAGCGCCGCGGTCGCGGCCGTGATGGCGGCCTCTTCGCCGGTCAGCATGACGGTCGCGGCTGCGAGCGGGGTGCCGGGGCCGATGCGCGCGACCTTGGCGGCTCGGGCGGCCGCGAGGTCATCCTTGGGATCGAGGCCGATCACAACGAGCCCAAAATCGGCACCGGCCGCGAGTCCGGACCGCTCCAGGCCGGCAGCGACAAATGTCAGGACGGGGCCGCACAGCGTGCGGCAGGTGTAATCGGCAAAGACCACGATGGCAGGCTTCCCGGCCAGCACGTCGCCCAACGTCCGCGGTTGCCCGCTGTCGTCGGAGAACCGCAATCCAAGCGGCAACGCGGCGTCCGATCGCGGCTCTGCCGCAACCTCGTCAAGGACGGCTGGCGTAAGGCCTGCTTGCGCGCCCGCGCCGCCCGCAATCAACAGCATCAGGAGCGCGGCGAGGATGATCAAGGCTTTCCCTCCGGCCGATGCGTTCCAGAGGAAGGCCCTTGCCCGGTCGTTGCCCGCTGGGCCCCTGCCGTCGGATCAGCGGTGGCCGGACCGGGGGGGAGGAGTGGCGCGTAGGCTTCGGCGCCGCGCTGCGCGATGATCTCCATGGCCCGCTCGATCGGGATGCGGATCAGCGTCTTGTCCTGATCCGCCCATTCATATTCGGCCAGCTGCTGGCGCTGTACCGCGAGCAAATCCTTCAGTTGCTCGGCCTGATGGGTTTGAACGCGCGGCGACGGGAATTGTTCGGGGGCCGGAAGCGGACGGTTTGGGACCTGCCAGTCGTAGACGGCGTTCAACCCCCAGATCGCGGCCAGCATGAGAACCACCGATGCGAGCGCCCCGAACAGCACCGGCCAGAGCGAGACGCCTGCCGGTTCGAGCGGCGCTTGGGCGTCATGTGCCACGGACGGCTCTCCTGGCCCCGTCCCTACCCTCCCCCTTCCCCCACCCTTCCCTCCCCCGCTTGCGGGGGAGGGTTAGGGAGGGGGGCGGGGGAGAGTAGGGAGGGTGCGCTTATCGGGCGGCCCGCGAGGGCGGCGACAATGAGGCCGATGACGATGACGGCAAGCGCCGCGGCGCCGAGCGCGTGTGCGCCGAACGGCGGTACGATCAGATACGCATAATAGAAGGCGAGACCGGCAAGAACGCTGATGGCGACCGCCCGCAATTGGCGAATGCCGTTGCGCACGCGCGCGAGCAGCAGCGCCAGGATCGGTACGGCCGATGCGAAAACGAAGGCGGCCGCTGCGAGCGGAACCCACGCGTCGCGTTCCACGAACCAGAACAGCCGGCTTGGCAAGTCGCTGTACCACATCACCAGGAACGCCATGAAATTCACGTAGGTGATGCCCAGCACGAAAGCCAGCAACAGGCCGCCGACGTCGCCGGTAACCTGACCGTCCGCCGCCTGAGGCGCCCGCAGCGCCGCCCACGCCAACGCGGCAATAAGCTGCGTGATGGCCATGCTGGCGCCGAACGACGAGGAGATGAACGGCGGCTCGAGCGACAGAACCCAGTCGACCGCAACAACGCTGATGACCACGCAGTGGAACACCAGCCCGACGGCGGCCACGAACTGGCCGGGACGGCCGGTTGTTCGGGGGAGCAGAAACGCCAGCACGCTCCAGCCCGCAATGGCAATCAGCGACCGGGCGATGAAAAACGGCGTGTTGAGGTAGTATGAAAGGACGTCGGGTTTGACGTCGCCGGCGCCGTGCGACCACGGAGCGAGCACCGGGATGGCGATGAAAACCGGAACGATGAGCAGGAACAACAGCGGCACAAGCCGCGCCGCCGGCGCGAACGCTGGGTATAGCGCCTCACCCCAGCGCCCCCCCGTCAGGCGGTGAATCATCATGAGCATCAGGCTGCCGAGGGGAATCTGGCTCCAGAACACGAACCCCACGAGCCAGCCGGCGGCGGCGATTCTGGGGGCGAAAACCGCCACGATCATCATGCCGCCTGCCGCCGCGATACCAGCCTCGACAAGAAAACCTCGAAGGCGGTGCCTATCCCGGTTCATCTGAGCACACCCTGGGCCTCCGGAGCTTCGGCGACCGTGGCGCGCCGCGAAAATTGCAGCGCACGGATGTAGGCGACGATCGCCCAGCGGTCATGCGGATCGACCCGGTCAGAATAGGAATACATAACGCCGTAACCCTTCGAGATGGCGTTGTAGAAATGCGAGGGCGGTGCAGCGAGCAGGCGATCGATGTGGTAGGACGGCGGCTTCGGAAACCCGTGTGCAACGATCGCGCCGGCGCCATCGCCGGCGAGCCCGTGACAGGGCGCGCAATAGATGTCGAAGCGTTCGCGGCCGCGCGCGAGCAGCGCCGGCGATGCTTCCGGTGGCATGGCCTCGACGGCGGCCAGGGCGAGGTCGCCCTGAGCCACGCTGCCGTCCGGCAGCGGGCGAGCGGAAGCGCCGTCGGCCCAGAGCGTCGAGGGCGCGTACGTCTTGTACTTGCGCTGTTGCGTCATGCTGAGGCCGCAGCCGCACAGCAGCAGCAAGAGGCAGACGGCGGGCGCAACGCGTCTCACGAGAAGACCTCCCGGACGTTGAGCGCGCCCGCGCCCTGCAGCGAGTCCACGGCGTTGCGCCTTTCGTCTTCCGATTCCGGCGCCTCGATGGCGAGGAAGAACCGGTCCTGGCTGGCGCGCTCCGTTCCTTCGACCGCAAACAATGGAAAGTGGAGCCGCGGCAGGCCGGTCTCGAAGAGAAAGCGGATGAAGCCCGCGATCGTGGCGCCGAGAATGCCGGTGGCAAAAGGCACCAGCATGAAGGCCGGCCACGAGTTCAGCGGCCGTCCGCCGACGTTGTAGGGATAGTTGATGACCGCCGTGTAGTATTCACCGCCCAAAGCCATTGCGGCGATCAGGATGCCTCCGGCGAACATGTAAACCCGGACTCTGCTGGGCCGGGAATCGAGCATCTCTGCCACGCCCTCGACCGGGAACGGCGTGAAGGCGTCGATGAGCTTGTAGCCGCGCCGGCTGGCCGCTTCGGCGGCCTCGCGCAACTTGTGCGCTTGAGCAAATTCGGCCAGCAGCATCTTGCTCACGATTCGATCTCCTCGGCCACGAGATCGCGCACCTCATGCATGGACACGGTCGGAACCAGGCGAACGAAAATGAGAAAAAGGAAAATGAAGAAGCCGAGCGAGCCGAACATCGTCAGCCAATCCCAAATCGTCGGCAGGTAGAGCCGCCACATGCTCGGGGTGTAACCATGCGACAGCGTGTTCCAGATGATGAGAATACGCTCGAGCCACATGCCGACATTGATGGCGACGGCCAGTACAAACACCGCCGCAATGCTGCGTCGGACGGCGCCGAACCAGAACGCCTGGGGCGCGAGCACATTGCAGAACAGCATGGCGAAGAAGAGCGGCGCATACGCGCCCATAAATTCGAACCGCACGAGACCGCGCTCGGCGTGTTCACCCCCGTACCAGGCGTTGAACCACTCGGTGAGATAGGACAGCCCCATGATGATCGAGGCGGCGAGCATGATCTTCGCCATCACGTCGAAATGTTCTGTCGTGATCAGCGGCTGCAGCCGGAAACCCCACCGCACCAGGGCCGTCAAGCAGACCACCATGGCGAAACCGGAGTACATGGCGCCCACGACAAAGTAGGGCGGAAAGATCGACTCGGACCATCCGGGCATCAGGCTCGCGGCAAAATCGAGTCCAACCACGCTATGGAGCGACACCACCAGCGGCACGCCAAGGCACGCCATGGCGATGTGGTAGAGCTGGTACACGCGCCAGTGCCGCGCTGACCCGCGCCAGCCCAAAGCAAGCGCCCCGTAGATCATGCGTTGGCGAGGGTTGCGCGCGCGGTCGCGGACGGTGGCGAAATCCGGAATGAGACCGACGTACCAGAACAGGATCGAGAACAGCAAATAGCTGAGGATTGCCCAGAAATCCCATATCAGCGCGCTGCGCCACTGGGGCCACACCGTCATCGTGTTGGGGTATGGCGTCAGCCAATAGAAATAGAGCGACCGTCCGAGGTGGATGATCGGGAACAGCCCGGCGATGGCCGCCGCAAACAGGGTCATTGCTTCGGCAAAGCGGTTGATCGAGGCGCGCCACCGCTGGCGCATCAACAGCAGCATCGACGAGATCAGGGTGCCGGCGTTGCCGATGCCGATCCACCAGACGTAGTTGGCGATGTCAAAGCCCCAGACGACCGATGTGTTGAGGCCCCAGATGCCGATCCCCTTGATGAACACCCAAACCACGCAGACGACGAAGACGGCGGTGAGCGCCAGGCTCGCCGCGAATGCAATCCACCAGATGCGCCAGCTCCAGGCGTCGCGTTCGAGAAGCGGGGCGGTGACGAGGTCGTCGACTTTTTCGTAAGAGCGTCCGCTCGGGAGCGTAAAGCGCCGGACCGGCGTCACGTCCTCGATTGCGGTGACGCTCATGACACCGGGCCTCCCAATTCCGGATTGGGATTGCGCACGTGCGCCAAATACGTGGTACGCGGACGCGTGCCGAGGTGACCGAGCAATTCATAGAGACGCGGCTCCTGGCGCAGTTCATTGACTTGCGAATGAGGGTCGTTGAGGTCGCCGAAGCTGATGGCGCGCGTCGGGCACGCGGCCTGGCAGGCGGTGATGACCTCGCCGTCGCGTATCTGCCGTTTTTCCTTCTCGGCGGCGCGCCGCGCCCGGCTGATGCGCTGGACGCAGTAGGTGCATTTCTCCATGACGCCGCGCGCGCGCACGGTGACATCCGGGTTGAACACGGCTCTCACCACCTCGGCGCCCAAATTGGCGTATTCCTGTCCGTCGGCGTAGCCGAAGAAATTGAAGCGCCGCACCTTGTAGGGACAATTCGACTGGCAGAACCGGGTTCCGACGCAGCGGTTGTAGACCTGGGCGTTCAGTCCCTCGCTGTCGTGGATTGAGGCGGCGACCGGACAAACGGGCTCGCACGGGGCGTGCTCGCAATGCATGCAAGGTACGGGCGAGAAGCCCGGGCGCTCATCGATGAGGTAGGTGTCCACCCGCAGCCAATGCATGTCGCGACCCATCGCGATTTCATCGGGTCCGACGACCGGGACATTGTTCTCCGCCTGACAGGCCACCACGCAGGCGTTGCAGCCGATGCAGGCGGCGTTGTCGATGACCATTGCCCACGCATAACTGTCGTAGTCGTACGGCGGATAGAGTGTCGGAAGGTGCTCGCCAGGGCGGTCAGCGAGGCGTTTGCCGGCGGCAAGTTCGGCGAGTGACATGCGCGGCAGGAGTTCCCTCGCTTCGCCCTCGAGCTGAAAATGCTTCTGCGCCAGCAGGAGATTTTGCGACTTGCCGGTTTTGGAGAGCTTGGCGCCGGTGCGCAGCCACAGATTATCAAGCGTTCGCAACCCGAAGACGTCAAAGCCAACGCGGTTGCCGATTGCCCCCGCAGACTGGCGGCCATAGCCGAGCGTGGCGGCGACGACGTTCTCGGGCTGGCCGGCGCGCACCAGCACTGGCGCATCAATGCCAACGCCCCCGATCTCAAGATGGACCATATCGCCGTCGACAAGGCCGAGCCGCTTTCCGTCCGCCTGCGATACGTGCAGCGCGTTGCCCCACACCTGCTTGGTCAGCGGCTTGGGACATTCCTGAAGCCAGGCGTTATTGGCAAAGCTGCCGTCCCAGACGGAAGCGTCGGGTGCGATGGTCAGCGTAAAGCCGCTCGGCTCCGGCGCGGGCGCGATCTGCGAAAGCGTGACGGCAGGCGCCGGAACCGGACGAGCGGCAGTATCCGGCACGACGCCGTTATGGAGCACGTCGCGCCACCAGGTGGGGAAATCATCCGATCCGGAGCGGGCCCGCCAGCTCGACATGACAATGTCGCGTGAAGACGGCGAAACCTCTCCCTGCAAAATTGCGATCAGCTGGTGCGCCGTTCGGGTGTCGTAGAGCGGACGGATCAGCGGCTGCACGATGCTCGCGGTTCCCTCGAATGCGCGCAAATCCGACCAGCTTTCGAGGGGATGCGACATCGGCAAGTGCCACCGGCAGCGCATCGCCGTCTCGTCGGCATAAAGGCCGAAGTCCGCGCTGAAGGGAACCGCAGCGATCAAGTCACCAAACCGGAGGTCGGACGGGCCGTCATAGGCGGGGTTTGCCCCGATGATGACTAATGTCTCGACCCGTTGCGCTGCGAGGTCGTCAGCGAGGGCGCGCAACGCATCAGCGTGACCGATGCGGACCGGATCAACCGGTTCGATGAGGTCAACCGGCGCCTTCAGTTGGGCGTTGATCCAATGACAAAGCGCATGAATCTCCGCGGGCTGGCGCCGTCCCGCCAGCACCAGGGCCTGCCCCGGAGCGGACTTCAGATCGGCAGCGGCTGCTCGTGCAAACCGCGCCGCCCCGGCAGGGAGTTCGCCGGTCGGGACGGTTGCGCCAAGCGCGCTCGCCAGCGCCAGGGCAAAGTTGTGAACGAGCTGCGGGGAAAGCGCGATGCGATGATCCGCGTTGGCGCCGGTCAGCGACCAGGCGGACTCGACCGCATAGAGCCGCAGGAAGTCTGAGGCCTGCTCGAATGCCGACTTGAATGCCCACTTGGACTTGCGCGCGCTGATGAAATCGCGGCCGAACCTGATCTGCCCGGGTCCGGGGCCGATCGGATCGGCATCGAGCGTAACCGCGACGCGGGCATCGGCGAGGCGTGGAACGGCGCTGAGCGGCCGCCCGAAGGCGCGCGCAGCGCCGGCGCGAGCCGCATCGTCGTCGACCGGCTCGTAGCGATACCATTTCGCTTCGGGAAAGGACTCCAACAGTGTGTCGATCTGAGCCAGCAGGGTCGGAGAGGTGATGCGGTTGGTCAGAATGCGAAGGCCTGAGCCGTTGCGTCCACGCTCCGCCGCCAATTGGGTGCGCAGCGCCGCCTCGAAGGCATCCCAGGAGTAGACGCCTGCCCCCCGTCTTACGGCCTTCGAGCGGTCGGGATCGTAGAGCGAAAGGAGTGCCGCCTCGGCGAACACGTCGGTCGCCCCGAGACTGGCCGGATGGCGCGGATTGCCGTCGATCTTGATCGGCCGGCCTTCGACCGAGGTGACGATCACGCCGCGGCCGAAGCCCGCAAGCGCGAGCGTTGAGGCAAAGCGCAGCGGAATGCCCGGCGTCAGACGTTCCGGGATGTTCACATAGGGAACGATCTCTTCTGCAGGACGTCCGCAGGAGGCAAGCGCCAACGCCGCGCCGCTCGCCATCAGCTGCAAGGCCACCCGCCGGTCAATGTCCACGGGTCCCGCAGGTCCTCGATCTGAGGGCTCGTTCATCGATGGCACACGGTGCAGTCGGTCAAATGACTGTTGTCGATGTGGTACTGCGCCAGCAGCGCTTTCCCCTGCTCAAGCTGATTGCCTGGTGGCGCCCAGTCGGGATCAAAAACCGCCGACGCTGGCCGCAGGCTGGGGGCGGGGTTGCGATGGCAGTCGAGGCACCATCCCATGGTCAGGGGTGCGCCGGCGCGCATCAGCGGCATTTGGCCCACGGGGCCGTGGCAGGTGGTGCAGCCCACGCCCTTGGCGATGTGTATCGAATGATCGAAATAGACGTAGTCGGGTAGCTTGTTGACCTTGTTCCAATGAATGGGCTTGTTCTCGGCGAGGCTCAGGCGCACCGGCGCCAACATTTCGGCGTTCGTATAGAGCTGCGAGTGGCAAGTCATGCAGGTATGAGTGGGCGGCACGCCCGCGACCGGCGACCGCTCGACTCCGGCATGACAGTATCGGCAATCGAGGCCGAGCCCGCTGATATGATGCTCGTGGCTGAAGGGAACCGGCTGCCCCAACGTGATGTTTTCACTCGTGATGTACGAAGACCGCATGATCCCATACGCAATCGCGATGGCGAGGAACGGGACGACCAGGATTGCGGTGAGCACCACGCGGGCGAGCGTGTCTGCGTAGGGTCGAAAGATCTGCGCCATCCGCCACTCGCTTTGCGGTCTAGGGCGGGGATGACTTTTCTTCGAGTTCGAAGTCGTCCGCGCCATGCACGCGGCGCCTCGTAAACGTCTCCGTAATGGCTTTGTTCCTGTGGACCGAGTGCCCCCCCGGGAAGCGCGATGTGCCGGATTCAATCAAGCGGGTGGTTGTGGTCGGCTCTTATCTTGGTCGTTCTTATCAGTTACGCTGCCGCGGGACCGTATCTGCAGCCGCCATGTCCGATCATCCTCGCATCCATCCCGTGAAACCCGAGCGCCCCGACGGCGCGCCGCCGGTGCCGGTGTCGCCGCACCTGTTGACGTGGTGGTTCGGCCTGATGGCGGCGGGCGGCTTGGGGTTTGGGCTTTACGCCGATGAGCGACCGTTCGGCAACGGCGTGCTCGCCCACCCCCTGGTCGCCTTCCTTGCCTGCGCGGTTGTGGGCTTGCTGACGCTGCGTTTCCTTCATGCGCGACCGGTGCTCCAGTTGATTTCCGCGCGGCGCCTCGCGGCCGGAGCAATCATCGGGATCGCATGCTTTTTCATCGGCACCTGGTTCGGCGCCAATCTGATCCATATGCCATGAGCGATCTGCATCAAGACATAGAGCGCGGGCTTGACGCCCACGCTCTGCATGAGTGGAATCATTTCCGCGCCAGCCGACGCGCCTGGATGGAACCGCTACTCGTCGACCGACGTGCGCAACATGCCCCAATCCACCGGATGTGGCGCCTGTCCTGGCGGCGTTGTCGAAATCTCAAGCCGCGGGTTGCGGCGGGTAAAATCGCAATACGCAAAACCGAGCCCCGAGAGCGCGCCGCGGAAGCTTCGGGCGTCGGTTTGTTGAATGGTGAAGCAAGGCTGGAACGGCATCCCACGCAGCGACGCGCAGATCGAATCGGGCTGCACCCGGATCGTGCCGGTCGGCAGGGCGACGAGGCGCACAGGTCCTGAGCCACGCACTTGGATGGTGCCGACCACCGACCCATCAGCATTGATCCGGCCCGCCCCGGTGGTGCCCTCGAAGCACGAGTAGCTGAAATACTTGCCGGCAATGAAGCGCTTGGCTTCTGCGGGCTTGAGCTCGCCCGCCCCCGCCGGCATTGCGGCGACAAAGCTTGCGACGACAAAGCTTGCGACGACAATGACGCTACGCCCCAACATGCCCGACTCCACTTTCCATAACCTGTCTTAACCAGCCCTGTTAAGCCCACCCTGACTGTGCTCGAAAAATACCTAACTCGAAACGAGCATGATTGGATTCGGTGGATAAATATTAAACGTATTTACTGGATTTTGACCACAACTCGACCCCGGATGCCGCCCTCAACGATCTTTTTCCCTACCGGGATAACGCCTGTAAGGTCAATTTCCTCAATCATTTTGGCCAATTTGTGCCGATCGAGATCGGTGACGAGTCGCTTCCACGCGGCGTTGCGTATTTGCAACGGTGCCATGGTGGATTCTATTCCCAATAAAGACACTCCCCGCAAAATGAACGGGGCAACCGAGGTCGGCAGATCGATGCCGCCTGCGAGCCCGCAGGCCGCGACGGCGCCGCCGTAGCGGGTCATCGACAGCATGTTGGCGAGTGTCGTCGATCCGACAGTGTCGATCCCGCCGGCCCAGCGTTCCTTGGCAAGCGGGCGCGCGGGGCCGGTGAGGTCGGCGCGGGCGATCACCTCGGTCGCCCCAAGGTCCTTGAGATAGCCCGCCTCGGCCAAGCGGCCGGTCGACGCCGAAACCCGGTAGCCGAGCCTGGACAAGAGCGCGACCGCGACCGAGCCGACCCCGCCGGCGGCGCCCGTGACGATCACCTCTCCGCTGCCCGGCCCAATCCCGGCGCGCTCGAGCGCCATCACGCACAGCATCGCCGTATAGCCGGCGGTGCCGATCGCCATGGCGTCGCGGCCGGACAGACCCGGCGGCAACGCAACCAGCCAATCTCCCTTCACCCGCGCCTTTTCGGCAAACATGCCGAGATGGGTTTCGCCGCATCCCCAGCCGTTGAGCAGAACCTGATCGCCGGGCTTCCACGCCGGATGCGAAGAGGCTTCCACCGTCGCGGCTGCATCGACGCCGGCGATCATGGGAAACCGCCGCACCACAGGAGCCTTGCCGGTGATGGCGAGGCCATCCTTGTAGTTCACGGTCGACCATTCGGGCCGCAGCGTGACATCGCCTTCCATCAGGTCCTGCGCGTCGAAATCCGTCAGCGCGGCGGCGGTGCCGCTTTCGGTCTTGGTGATGACGATCGCCTTGAATGTGGACACGAAGTACTCCCGCTAACTCTGTGTTCGGCCCAAGATACCTAAGCGAAGCGCTGTTCAGCTTGCCACTCAGGGCGCAGCAACGCCATGATGAGCTCGTCCCTGTAGACGCCACCAAAAAACGCACTGCCACGCGCTATTCCTTCCGCCTTGAAGCCGACACCTTCGTAGGCTCGGCGTCCGCGGCTGTTCTCCGGAAAGACCCCCAACCAAAGACGCCACGCGTTAGTTTCCTCGAATGTGGCGTCGATGACCTTGCTCAAGAGCGACCGGCCGTAGCCGCGGCCCGGACGAGAAACGGCAATCCGCTTCACCAGCGTGACGCGCTCCGGAGAGTCCCAATCGCGCAGAATCGCGAAGCCGATGGGCTCCGAGCCATTCCAAGCAACGAAATAGGCGTGCCGGCCATCGGAAAGGGCGGAGCGGTGACGCGCCTCATCCCAATGGCCAACGAGATCCTCGAATCCGGGTAGACGTTCCGTCGCCATGATGAAACGGATCATCGATTCGTCGCCACGCACGACGACAAACGTCCCGGAACTCGCTGATTGTCCCCGTTGTACGGTGGTTTCTGTGCGGTCCAAGTGGTGTCGCCCTTTCCATCTACGAAAGCTTGACCCAATACTTGCCTTTCACGCGCCTCAGCTCTTCGTCAGTGCAGGGGCGTGGCAGCTCGTCACCGTCGTGAATGCGCGCTGCTATGGCTTCCTCGATCGCCGCCGTGGCGCGCCGAGCCACATCCGCCTCGTCCTCCGCAAAGGTTGTCACCTCGGGAAATGCCGGGCAGGTAATGAGCAACGAGCCGTTGTGGTCATTGGTGACGTTGAGGAGGTATTGCATCATTTCAAGCCCAAATCCTTGAGAATCTTTGTTCACCAGAAGCTAGCCTGGAGAGCTGAAGGCGATTATCTTGATTGATGGGGTTGGGGGAATGAACAAGAAGCTTTTAGCTGCGATCCGCAACAATCCGAAGGATGTTCGGTTCGAAGACGCCGGTAACGTGGCTGAGTGGCTGGGTTTCGTTCATAAAGGCGGAAAGGGCAGTCATCGGGCGTTCTCGCGGAGCGGTGAGCGGATCGGGCTTAACTTCCAGGACCGGAGCGGGCGGATACCAGCCTATCAGGCGAGGCAGCTAATCGCTATGATGGACAAATACGAAAAGGAACAAGGCTCGTGACCCTGCACTATCCCGCCGAAGTATTTTGGAGCGAGGAAGACGGGGGCTGGATCGCCATCGCCCCCGATCTTCCCGGCTGCTCTGCGTATGGTGAAAGCCGGCCCGAGGCCCTTAAGGAACTTGAGCCTGCTATCGAGGCATGGATTGAGGCAGCGAAGGCTGCCGGTAACTCGATCCCACAACCTTCGCAGAGGCTTAGAGCTTAGAGCCGAAGCCCATCCTACAAGTTACCGCCACTCCGCCGGTGGCCCCGCGAGCGCGGCAAGCCCTTCCGCCCCCGACATTGCGCGCCGATACAGGCGCACCTCGCGATGATTGCGGATCAGGCGCAGCGCATCAAAGTCGATGAGCCCAGCCGCGCGCAATGCCCCAAGGTCGCGCCAAAACGCATGCCACAGGTGAAGCCTCAGATCGGCGACCAGCACCTTGGTCGCCAGATACGTGCCTATCTTGCGATAGCGCCCGACAATTTCGGGGCGTTCGCGTGCATAGGCGACGAGGCCGCTCCCCGCCTTCGCCCAATCGTTGGAGAGATTGTCGTCGCCCCAGAACTTCTCCCATAGCGGCTCAGACAGAAGCTGCGCTCCGCCGCGCCTGGCAAGCCTGATCAGGAATTCGCGATCCTCGATAAGCCGCAGCCGCTCGCAGAACCCACCCACGGCCAGCGCCGCCACGCGCCGCACCGTGATGCTGGTCGCTTCGACCGGAACAAGATCGCAGATCAACGCCCACTCGAACGCTAGCGCGGCAAGGCGCACCGCCGGAATGCGTGCCTCGCGGGACCGTTTGCGATCATGCCGGATCGCCGAACTCAGCGTGCAGACGAGGCCCGCATCGGCCGCAAAGGCCGCAAGCGGGGCCGCAAGGCGACGCGGCAGATAAGCATCGTCGCTGTCGATAAAAGCCACAATGCCGGCTCGCGCGGCTTTGAGGCCGAGGTTACGCGCCGCACCGGGCCCGCCATTGCGTTCGGCCGTGATTGCGCGGACGCGCGGGTCGCAGAGCGTTGCGAGATAATCCGCCGTGCCGTCGCGCGAGGCGTCGTCGACCACGATCAGCTCGAAGCGAACGCCATCCTGTGCCAGCACGCTCGCGATGGCCCGCGGCAGGCTGTGCCGGCGATCATAGGTCGCCAGCACGACGGATATGTCCGGTGTGCCGGTTCCGGGAACGTCGTTCATGGCCGGGCTGTATCAGCGCGGCGGGCGGAATGCCAGGGCGAGGTTCATGTCATGGGGATCAATCGCGTGCGGGTCACGGCGCTGCCAGACCGCAAATCCAGCGACGAAAGCCGCATGGCACTAGCCCAATGCTATTCCTAGCTGGACCGGCATGTCCACAGTCTCGGGCGCGATCCGTAGGACTAGCAATTCCGATGGGAAAGATTCCGGGCACAAAGGATGGCAGCCGCCTTGTTGAATTTCCCCGGTCCGAGACACTCAGGCTGCTTCGATTGTAGACTTGGCCGAACCAGATTCTTCTACCTCGCCCGAGGATCGGCTTGAACGCAGCTTCCTCCCCATATCACGTCGTACATTTTGAAGCGCATCCGTGAAATCATCTGCTGCCATGCTGAGGCTCTCCGGGGACGAGGCCGTCTCGAGCGCCTTTTGATCCCATTCTTTGTTCAACTGCTTTGCAAGAGCGTAGACGACCGTGCGCCCTACACGGAGGATGATCGTCCGCTCTGCATGCTGTTTCGCGAGCAAACGCATCGTCTCGATTTCAGGCGCGTCGGCGTATTCGGATTCAAGCTGCGAGCGCATTTCAGCGATTGCGGGGTATTGCATGTTGACGAATAGCTGACTTGCCTCCATTACATACCGAGCAGCGCGCCCCTTGATTCCTTTCTCTTCTATCTCGCTGTCTTCGTACAGGGGAATAATTTCCGGCGCACGTTCAAGGTTTTTAAATATCTCGGCACGTTTTGCTCCGGTAGGAAGAATTGACAGATCAGTAGGCTTTTGACGTGAAACATCACCGCTGCCATTTCCTCCACCGCTTCGACCACTTTCACTTGCGGGACCGGGACCAGCAGCGACATTCGTGTTCCCTGTAGGTGTGAGCTTGGGGCTTAAGCGTTTCACGCGCAAGTGATTTAGCAGGTTCTGAAGTTCGTTTCGAATGTCGTCGCTCGATGCACTGTCGGGGGCGAACGAGCGAATGAGGTCTATCAGCCATTGCGGCCGCTGCTCGCGTACAATTTCGGCAAAATCATCCGCCGAAACTTCGGCTTGCTCACCCTGGCCATAACGCAGGAATTGCCGATAGCCATCGGGCACGATGGGGAAGGAAGAGGGAAGTTCAACATGAACGGAAATATGCTTGGCGCCGAACGGAATGCCAAATATTGGGGCATCGAAGGTCCACGCCTTACCCTTGCGCACGTCGTACATTTCATCCTTGAATATAACGGCACACGTGCTGACGGCGGAAGCGATAGCGCCGCTGATCGATTTGTTATGGCCCGTCCCCTTCGCCTTGTCATATGGCGCATCATATAGATAGTGCACCTTTATGCCGTTCAGCGCCTCGACTGTCTCATGTCTTTCGAACAGATTGAGGCGCGCAGGAATTGGAAGAAATTGCCTGTTTCCATCGAGCTTGTTAGTTCCCTTTTGCAAGGTAACCCTAACGCCGTTCGGCAATCGATAAAAGCGATGATAAAGGTAGGTTGCTAACCACTGGGCGTCCTGTTCAGGATCACCGTTATAGGGATCTCTGACAGTGTCTTGCTGGGCATCATTTCCGTGAAGAAGAACCTCTGTCCACTCGTAATCGAGTCGTCTTCCTTCGGAGGCGGCGATATCCGTAACATCTATAACTTCAAGATATTCACCAGTGTCCGGATGAAAAAGCCTGAGGCGGCCGTATACGCCTTCACGCTTGCACAATATTACCTCGTGCACGCGACCGTTCTTACATGAGCGATAACGCATTCCGCGCTGATTCGATGGCAGCGACGCAACCTTGGCACCCATACCGAAATTTCCGGTAAGGCTTTTTTCTTTTCCAAGAGATGACGCGATATTGCAGATATGGAGAAGTTCTGGAGCATCCATTCCGGGGCCTGTATTCCAGATAGTGAGTTTGTTGACCCCATCGACAGGCTTAGCCGTGATTTCAACCAGCCGGTGACCCTCTTGCGCGTGGCGAGCCGCCTCAAGAGCGTTCATCATCAACTCACGTATCATCGCCGTCTTGGGGCAGCGCTCGATCAGACTTGCGACCAAAAATTCTTCGTCAGCAACATCAAGCGGTGTAACGGCGTGCGTTGTCATGAATTCCTCTTACAGTTTGAATGCGCCGCCGCTTTTCCCTCGCGGCGACTCAAATCGGCTTTCGACCGCGCTGACAGCATCCCTTAGCGCGCGAACGATTTTTCGCACCTCGGACTCATCGAACTCATAAATTTGCCGGTTCGAGAGATTTCCGATGCGCGCGATCGCTTCTATCGCCTTGTTCGTGCGGCTCTCGGCAAGGGCTCGGAATTTGCTGTGTTTGCTGCCCGAACTTCCGGACTTTGCGATGTCCATCAGCTCCCTCAACGTGGACGTGCAATATTTGCGAAATATCCATACATATCTTGCAAAAATTCGTCAACATTTCATCAGAAAAATAAAATTTTCTTCGCAATATTTTTTCTGACGAAGGAAAACGTGTTAATTTTCAAGTCTCTATAGCGGATTCAAATCACCACCTCCTGCTCCGTTCGCCCCTCCCCGCCGAACACCCGCAGATACCGCGCAATCTCCTCCTCCGCCCCGGTCGCCTTCCTGGGATTGTCCGACAGCTTCACCGCCGGCCGGCCGTTGGCGGCCGTGACCTTGCAGACCAGCGAGATAGCGCGCAGGCCGTCGTCGGGTTGCGGGGCGCAGCCGTCGAAATCGTTGGTGAGGTTGGTGCCCCAGCCGAAGCTCATGCGCGTCTTGCCGGCGAAATGCCGATAGGTGGCCACGATGGTGTCGGCGTCGAGCGCGTCGGAGAATACGAGAAGCTTGTCGCGCGGGTCGCGGCCCTTCTCTTTCCACCACGCGATGATCTCCTCCCCGCCGGGTACCGGCGGGGCCGAGTCCGGCCGGAAGCCGGTCCAGTCGGCAACCCAGTCGGGCGCGGCGCGCAGGAACGCTGTGGTGCCGAAGGTATCGGGCAGCACGATCAGGAGATTGCCGCCGTAGTAGCGCTCCCAGTCGCGCAGCACCTGGTAGGGGGCGGCCCGCAGCTCGTCGTCGTTGTTTGCGAGCGCCGCCCGCACCATGGGGAGTTCATGGGCGTTGGTGCCGATCGCCTCAAGGTCTGAGTCCATGGCGAGCAGCACGTTGCTGGTTCCGATGAAGGCCGCGCCGAGCCCCTCCTTCAGCGCTTCCACGCACCAGCGCTGCCATAAAAAGCCGTGCCGCCGGCGGGTGCCGAAATCCGAAATGCGCAAGGCCGGCAGCGCCCGCAGCCGCTCCACCTTCGCCCACAGCTTGGCCTTGGCGCGGGCATAGAGCACATCAAGGGTGAAACGGCCGTAGCGCCGTAGCGCCGCGCGCGAGCGCAATTCGTTGATGATGGCGAGCGCCGGAATCTCCCACATGGTGGTGTGGGTCCAGGGTCCGCTAAAGTCGAGCTCGTACTGGCCGTCGACGCGACGAAGCTCGTATTCGGGCAGCTGGAACTCCGGGAGCCAGGCGAGGAATTTCGAATCGAAGATATGCGCGCGGCCATAGAAGCTGTTGCCGGCAAGCCAGATCATCTCTTTCTTGGTGAAGCGCAGCGTGCGCGCATGATCGAGTTGATCGCGCAGTTCCCGCTCGTCGACCTCCTCGGCGACGCCCACCCGCGTGGTGCGGTTGATCAGCGAAAATGTCGCCTGAACGTCGCGATAGAGGCCCCAGATCATCTGGAGCATCATGAGCTTGTAGAAGTCGGTATCGAGCAGGCTGCGGACGATCGGATCGAGCTTGAAGGTGTGGTCGTAGACCCGCTTGGCGATGTCGGTCGAGATAGTCACGATGGTCTCCGCCGCCGGCGGGGTAGGATCGCGCAGGATGGGTTGAGCTGTCGCGAAACCATCCTATGCATCGCCACGCGCGAGGGCTGCCGGTGGGTTTCGCCCAAGTCTATCATCGGGCCGGCCGAAGGCCCGACCCGGCGGCTCAACTTATCTTACATAATATTACAGCACGAACGCATGCAACACCGCTCGGGTTGCTCGTTATCGCCGGAACTCGCGCTCAAGACTGCTAAAACTGCGTCCGCAACCGCGCCCCGATGACCGACACGGGACCGCGGTCCCGATTGTAGGCGGGATTGACGATGAGCTGATAATCGGCCGTGACACGCCAATCGCCGACCGGAAAGCTGTAGTAGGCTTCCAGGATCTGCTCGAGGCCGGGATGAGGCAATTGGCCGTCGCCGACCAGGATGCCGAGCCCGCCGGCATTGAGGTAGGCTTGATGCACGCCCGAAATGCCGTTGACAACGCCGGCGATCCCGAAGGTGTCGTCGGGCCGGCCCCACCGCTTCCCGGAAACCGATGCCCCGACCGACGCGGTGCGGTCGATGTCGGTGAACTCGTACGGTTCGCGATTGCCGTCCGCAAAACCGGCGCGCGCGAATATGCCGATGCCGTCCGCAATCTGCTGGCCGAAATTCACGTTCACGCCGCCGCGGCTCGCATAGCGGCGCACCGCCGCGATGTCCGCCGCCCCTCCGGTCAGTTGGGCCAACGCGATGGCGTCATCGAACCTCCCCATCCGTCCACGAGTCAAAAACCCAACAATGGACATCATTCCCGGCTGTCCCCACAGCTGATGACGATGCTCCAGTTCGTAGACGCTCTGGAATTGCTCGAAGCGATGGTCGAGTTCGATGCTGTTTGGAACAATCGACAGGTCGAACAGGCCGGCCCGCAATGTCCAGTTGCCCTGATACCATTCAATGGCAGCCCCATAGGTGTAACCCCAGGCGTCGGCCGCATAGTCGAAGGTGCCGGCGTCGACCAGCGACCAGTTCATAAAGTCGCTACGGGGATCGTGCGCGTAGGCGATAGTATCGAAGATGTCGGAGACGCTGAATTTTCCGACCGTCAGCACCACCCGGTTCGCGGTCCGCGAACCGCTCATCTGGTTGAGGCCCGAAGAGACCTTCTCGGTGTCCCCGCCGAGATCGAAGGTTTGCCTGACAAAGGCGCGCGGTATCCGGAAATACGGGTAGGTATTGCCGACTTTGTAGGCTTCACCGCTGGTGAATCCCGCAATACCCAGCGTGTTGCTCAATCCGAAGCCCTGGTCGATCTCCGGATCGATCCAAAACTCCGCGCCGTCCCACAGCCGCCGCCCGATATAAACCGTGAGGTCCCAGGTCTCGCGGCCGGCGTTTGAGTCCAGACTGTTGGCGCCGTGGTAGGGCGCGTGAAACGCGGGCGCGAACTGGCCGACAAACGTCGTCTGACCATGGATGGCCCAATTGTCCGTCTCGAACGCAGGCGGCATCGGCTTCGTCCAATCCGGCATTAACTGGTCGCTGAGCTTATAGTTCAGGCCGAGCCGGACCTGGTGCATGGAGAGATCGGATTCGAACTTTTGCCCGCCCAGCGGAAAAGTCGCTGCGCTGGTGCCGAACTGCGAATAGAGATACTCGATTTTCGCGGTCCAACCCGGCACGATCGGCGCCTCGACTCCAGCCCCGACAGTCCACCCGACCCTGCCCGCGAAGGACGTCTCAACCGTGCCGGCCGGCGCGCCAAACGCGGGCCCGGCGCCGAACTGGGTGCGGGTGAACTGATCGTAGGTCCAGGCGAGGCCGCCGGTGGCGTAGTAGAGCCAGTGATTAGCGTCATAACCAATGCGCGCGCGCACCGAGCCGAACATGTTCACAGTGTCCTCAAAGTTCGCCGCGCCGGTCGCAGCCGAAGAGAAGCTCTGGCTGGCATCGAGAAATCCCGGAACGGACACGTCGGCTTCGAGCCCGGCGACGAGGCGCGAGGGCAGGGCATAATTGTAACCGGCCGTAAGGCCGGCGAAGTGAGTGCCGTGACCATTAAACACGTCGTAGGGCGTGAAGAAATGAAGCGAGCCTGAGAGGTCCGGGCCGCCCGGCTGCGTCGCCGACCAAGCCGAGTAGCCGCCCGACACGCCCGCATGGGCGCCGACATAGAAGCCGGTCCAGCCGGAACGCAGCGGCGTCGCCGCGGGGACGTCGGACGGCGCTTTGGTGTCACGCGTCTCCCGGGGCGTCGTCGAGAAATCAGCCGCCCGCGCATCCTCGCCGAACATCAGCGCGATCATCGCAAGAGTGCAACACAGCAACTTGTTCTCGCCGGCAGTCATGAAGTATCGTCGTCAATATGTATCCATGGCTACATTTCATAGGAAGGGCGCGCCGTCAAGTCGTGGCTGCCCCGTCCTCGCGACCAGGGCGGGAGGGGCTGCCGCCGAATTCGGGCGGCGGCGGGAACTCCTGCTCCATCCGCGCTTCGGCCTGCCACCTCGCCGCCGAAACCGTCGGCTCGAGGCTGAGCCTGCCGACGATTTTCTCCACCTCGGCATCGACCCGCTGTGATGCGGTCGTGAAGGCTGTGACAACGACGCGCGCGGAGCCTTCGAGATCGTTGCTCTCGAGGCGTCGCAGTATCAGTCCGCAGCCCGCCAGGCCCTGCAACAGGAGGGCGCGGATATGCGCCTCGTCGGGATTGCGGCAGGTGACGGACACCAGATATCCGGTTTCGAGCTCCGTCGACATCAGCGGCTGGCGATTGATGAAGGTCACGATCGGGCGCAGCAGGAGGTTGACAAAGACCACGAACCCGGTCGCAACCGCGGCGTAGAGCGGATAGCCCGCGCCGGCGATCACGCCGATCGCGGCCGAACACCACAGCGTGGCAGCCGTATTGAGCCCGCGCACGCTTAAGCCCTCCCGGAAGATCAGGCCCGCGCCGAGAAATCCGATGCCGGAGACCACCTGCGCGGCCACCCGGGTCGGGCTCGATTCGCCGGGGATGAGCTCTTCGAAAATGACGAAGGATGCGGCGCCGAGCGCGACGAGCGTGTTGGTGCGCAAGCCGGCAAGGCGGTTGCGCCATTGCCGTTCAAACCCGATGGCGGCGCTGAGGCAGAGTGCCACTGCCAGATTGAGGATGGCTTGCTCGATGGAGATCATTGTGATCAATACTCGCGTGGACTGGACTTGTTCCGGCGAGCCTTCAATCGTTTTCGAGATTGCTTAGGCTTTGAACGCTTAGAGCATTTTTCCATTAGGTTGACCTCGCCAGTGTCATTGCCCGGCTTGACCCGAAGTCGGGCCTGCCCGACTTCGGCATTAAATTGTCGAAATCGGAAACATCCGATTTCGATGCAATCCAGTATCCCCGGTCTGTGGTTACTGGATCGCCCGGTCAAGCCGGGCGATGACAGCACAGAGGGAGGTCGACCTGATCGAAAAATGCTCTAGCGAGCAACGGCTGCCCCACGGATTTCTCGGTGTCATAAAAATGAAATGATCCAGCATATTCAATTCGTGGCTGAAACAACGCGTTCGGCGTTCCACAAAAGGCATTTCAAACGTGCGCACCGGCTGCTTGCCCTGTTCGATGGGCCTGCAAGCTCTAAAAGAGGTCACATGAAGCCCGTTGATAAGAACGATCGCACTTTGCAACGCCATCGGGTCTGGAGGGGATTTCTGCTCCTCGTGATCGGGGCCGGAATAGGCGCCGGCGCTTATCGCCTGATCGCGACGCCGTCAGGCAGCGAGGCTTTGACGATCCCAAAGATTGGCGCGCCTAATCTCATCAAAAAAGGCGGGCGAATCGAAATTCCCGATGGATCGCCGTTGCGTGACAAGTTGACGATCGATGCCATCGGTCAGAAGGAGATCAAACGCAATTTGGTGCTTCCGGCCGTCGTCGAAGCCGACCCCGCCCGCCTCGTCAAGGTTCTGCCGCCGCTTGCGGGGCGCGTCACGCAGCTTAGGGTGCAACTTGGAGAGGAGGTTGTCCGCGGCCAGCCGCTCGCAGTCCTCGACGCGCCCGATCTTGCGACCGCCTACGCCGACTACGATCGCGCCAAGGTGCTGTTGATATTGGCGCAGCGCAATCGCGACCGGTTGCGCGACCTGGCAAGGTCCGGCGGCGCGGCCCTCCGAGAACTGCAGCAGGCGGAGACCGATTATGTAACGGCGGAGGTGGAGAACCAGCGCGCCGCAGCGCGGCTGCGGCAGATCGGCGTCGATCTCGACACCACCAGCGACACGGTCAACAAGTCCCGCACGGTCACGATCTCGGCGCCCGTATCGGGAAGCGTGATCGATCTCGCGGTCGCGCCTGGTGCTCTCTGGAACGATTCGACGGCCGCGTTGATGACGGTTGCGGATCTCAGCACGGTTTGGGTCACCGCCAACGTTCCGGAGAAAGATACATCCCTGGTCGCCAAGGGGCAGTCGGTCGATATCATCTTCGCTGCCTATCCGGGCGAGGTCTTTAACGGCCAGGTCCTCTTCGTCAGCAATGTTCTCGATCCGGACACGCGCCGCACCAAGGTCCGCATCAACATCGACAACACGGCCATGCGGTTTAAGCCCGGCATGTTCGCCAATGTGACGTTCTTCGCCCCAAGTCAGACGATGCCGATCGTACCGACGACAGCTTTGGTGCTCAAAGACGATGCCAATCAAGTGTTCGTCGAAGTGGCGCCGTGGACTTTCGAGTCCGTCCCGGTCGAGATCGGTTTCCAGCAAGGCGACGAGGCCGTGGTCCAAAGCGGTCTCAAGGTCGGCGATCGCGTGGTCGTAAAGGGCGGAGTGCTCCTCAATGATTGACCGCCTCGTCGCCTTCGCCTTGCATAAGCGCCTTGTGGTGGCGATGATCTGCATTTTCGCGGCCATTTACGGTTATTACTCGTGGACCCAACTGGCGCTCGAGGCCTATCCGGACATCGCCGACGTCACCTCGCAGGTCATCACTCAGGCGCCCGGGTTGGCGGCCGAGGAGGTCGAGCAGCAAATCACCATTCCGCTGGAACGTGAGCTTAACGGGACGCCCGGGCTGTTCGTCATGCGTTCCAAGAGCACCTTCGGGCTGTCGCTGATCGTCCTTGTCTTCCGCGACGGCTCCGAGGACTACTGGTCGCGCCAGCGCATTTTGGAGCGCATCCAGAACGTCACCCTGCCGTCGGGCATCACTCCCGGCCTAGACCCGCTGACATCGCCAATCGGCGAAATCTATCGTTATACGCTTCAGTCGAACACCAAAGGACTGCGTGACTTGTCCGAAATCCAGAGGTGGACGGTCATCCCGGCGCTCAAGCAGGTGGCAGGCGTCGCCGATGTCACCAATTTCGGCGGCATCACGACCCAATTCCAGCTCGAGCTCGACCCGACGCAGCTCATGCGCTTCAACCTGTCGCTCAAGAATGTCACCGATGCCATCAACGCCAACAGCGCCAACGCTGGCGGCAGCGTCCTGACGCGCGGCGAACTCGGCTATGTCATTCGCGGCATCGGCCTCGTGCAGACGCTCGAAGACATGGGTGACATCGTCGTCACGCAGCGCAGCGGAACGCCGATCTTCGTTCGCGACCTCGGCACCTTGAAGCTCAGCAACCAGGAGCGGCACGGCATTCTGGGCAAGGACGAGAAGAACGATACGATCGAGGGGATCACCCTGCTGTTGCGCGGCGAAAATCCCTCGCGCGTCCTCGACGGCATCCATGCCAAGGTGGCCGAGCTGAACAAGCGTCTCAAAGCCGAGGATGTCCAGATCGTGCCGTATCTGGACCGTTCGGGCCTCGTCAATGCCACGGTGGACAAAGTCTCGCATACCATTTTCACAGGAATCGGATTCGTCCTCATTGTCCTCATCTTGTTTCTCGGCACCCCCCGCAGCGCGTTGATCGTCGGCCTCACCATCCCGTTTGCGATGCTTGTGGCTTTCACCCTGATGAATCTCACAAAGATCCCGGCCAACCTGCTGTCGCTCGGCGCCATCGATTTCGGCATCATCGTCGACGCGTCGATTGTCATGACCGAAGCGATCCTGCGGCGGCGCGAGGCGAAGCCGCACGAACCTCTCCTCGAGGCCGACGCCCGCGACGCAGCCCTGCAAGTGGCCCAGCCGATCTTCTTCGCGACGCTGATCATCATCGCCGGGGGTCGCCTACATGGCCTATCGCAAGCCCCGGCACATCTTCCACAATCCGGTCCTGGATTGGATCCATGGGCTTTATGACCGCGCGCTTGAGGGATCGCTGCGGCGGCCGGGCATCGCCACAGTCCTCGCTGGCGCCGCGGCGGCGGTCGTCGTGGGGCTCGGCGCAACGGTGGGACGCGAATTCCTGCCCGAGCTTGATGAGGGCTCGATCTGGCTCCAGGTGCAGATGCCGGCCGGCATTTCGCTTACCAAGGCGACCGAGATGGCAGCCGATTTGCGCAGGGCGGTCCGAGCGTTCCCCGAAGTATCCTACATCGTCACGCAGCTCGGGCGAAACGACGACGGTACCGATCCGTGGACGCCGTCGCATATCGAAGCCAGCGTCGGCCTTCACCCCTACGGCACCTGGCCGTCCGGCGAAACCAAGCAGAATCTGATCGCGCGTATGGCCGCGAAATTCCGCACAATGCCCGGATTCGATGTCGGGTTCAGCCAGCCCATGATCGACGGCGTCAACGACAAGATCGCTGGCGCGCACAGCGAGCTCGTCATCAAGATATTCGGCGACGACTTCAACGAGCTGCGCCGAATCGGCAAAGAGATCGTCGACATTCTCGAAGCCACGCCCGGCACGGCCGATGTATCGATCGACCAGGAGCCGCCGCTGCCGCAGATCGCCGTCAAAGTCGATCGCGCGGCGACCGCCCGTTACGGCATCAACGTCGCGGACGTCTCCGACCTGATCAAGACCGGAATCGGTGGCGACCCCGTGAGCCAGGTGTTCATCGGCGAACGGCGATACGACACGACTGTCCGCTTTCCGGCGTCGGCGCGCAGCAGTCCCGAGGCGATCGGAAACCTGGTGCTCACGTCGTCGAGCGGCGCGCTCATTCCGGTCTCGCAGGTCGCGCAGGTGGTATTGCAGACCGGCGAAAGCACGATCACGCGCGAGATGAACCATCGACACCTGACGGTGAAGCTCAATTATCGTGGCCGCGACCTGTCATCTCTGCTGGCTGACGCCCACAAGCAGGTCGACGAAAAGGTATCGTTCGATCCCGACAAGTACAGCATTGAATGGGGCGGACAGTTCGAGAACCAGCGGCGCGCGGAAGCGCGGCTGGCGCTGATCCTCGGCCTGGTGCTGGGGCTGATGGTCGTCCTGCTCTATGCCGGGTTCGGCATCCTGCGCCAGGCGTTGCTCATTCTCGGCGCCGTGCCGCTGGCAGCACTTGGCGGGCTTATCGCCCTGCACGCCACCGGAACCACGCTCAATGTCGCGTCGGGCGTGGGCTTCATCGCTCTGTTCGGCGTCGCGGTCATGAACGGCGTCATCATGGTGGCGAACCTCAATCACGTTCGCGAACGCGGCGTCCCGCTGTTCGAAGCTGTGCTGATCGGCGCCGGCGAACGGCTGCGGCCGGTTCTGATGACGGCGTCGGTGGCGACGGTCGGCATGCTGCCGGCCGCACTGGCGACCGGCATCGGCAGCGATGTGCAACGCGGCGTCGCCACCGTCGTGGCCGGCGGGCTCATCATGGCAACGCTCCTCACGCTGTTCATCATCCCGACCTTCTATCTGGTGCTGGAACGGCGGGCAGCGAAGCGGGCCGCGGCGGCCCCGGCCGTAGGCCCAGCGTAGGTTCTGACACCCTTCACGGACGTTACCCACATTCTGGTCTCCACATTCGCGAAAAAAGGTCTAAGACACTCAGGGGCCCGTAGCTCAATGGTCAGAGCTAGCGGCTCATAACCGCTTGGTTGCAGGTTCGAGTCCTGCCGGGCCCACCAAAATTAATTGTCGTTCGATCAATCAGTTGGCAACCAAACGCCATCGAGCTAACCAATTGAAGTGCTTTGGTTTCTTGTTCGAGTCCTGTCTGGTGTTCGAATTTGCGGTGCGATTGGCCCTGGAATCGATGAATTGATCCCTGAGTGAACTGGAATCTGGTCACGGCGTTTGGAGCACTCGCTCACTACCAACCGGCACGAATGTGCCGTCCCCTGTTAACCGCCGACGAGGCCTTCCCTCACCGATCCCTGGCCGGGTCAAACTCGAAATCTTCGCCGACTGAACAATCTTGGGCAGAGGCTAGCTACCGATCGGTTCCCGCTTGCCGTGCTCGGACATTTCAAGCGACGCAGGCCGTACAGTTCGTGAATCTCGTGCCGCGTGTACCGTTGGGCGAATCGCCCGCACATGGCGACCAGCCCATCATGCCAGCAAGGCGGTCGATCTACCGCCTTTTGCCATCGCCCCGCTCGATTCTGTCGAGAAGTCGGGCCGCCTCTTTGCGCGAAAGCATCATGCCGACGTAGCCGGGCGGAATCCGCGCCGACCGGGCGGCGTCAAGTTCGTGGCCCTCCGCAAACGAAGTGCCCTTGTCGAGGGCGCTATCCGCAGCGCCTACGCGGGCGCTGAGCAGCGACGCCGCTTCGGTGATGAAGACGCCGTGCAATCCACCGTGCTTATCGTTGTAGGTGAGCCACCAGAGGGACATGCGGGCTTTATTGCCCATGGCGACGGCTGACGATGCTGCGACCATGGGCACGCGACGACGCACCTATGCGCCGCCACAGTTGAGGCAACGCAAGCCGCCTCGCCGATTTTTGCCGAAGCGTTGCGTCGTAAAGCTCAGCCTCGGAAATGTAACGGCGGCCCATTCGCCTAAAGACCTCGGCGCCGTCGGCGTGCTCTTCAATCGCCGCTTTGTTGAAGCACTCAATCGCGACATTGAGGTAGAGCCGAGAAATCTCCAAATGCTTGCGCTCTTGAGCCATGTGACACCTATGATGGCGCGCGCCCCGGCCAACTTGCCCGATGACGATGCGCCTATCGCGCGCAAATAGCGAACCTTAAATCAGACTGTCCCGGCATCGTGGAGTTGCACGCACTGGCACGCGGCACATTCGACGATCAGGACATGAAAGCTCTCATGATCGACGTGGTGGATCGCTGCTACGACTTCCACATCGAACTGTGTGCAACCTGGACAGCGCGGCGAAAGGAACGCTCATTTCACTGCACCGCCATCTCTTCACTCATGGGGCTAAGGTCATCGACCTGAAGTAATGTTCAGCGTGCTGGTAGTAGTTCTCTGCCCCGACCGTGTTACTGATGAGGGCTTCAGCACGGGCGAGTGCCAGATACCGCTCATAGTTTCTTTGCGCGTTTTGAGAGTGCGCCGGATCGCTTCGCCTTTCCGCTAGCTCGCTTCTGCGCTCCTCGCAGAAGCACTAGTCACCGTGAGCCCGTCGCGGTTGTCGGCTTCATCACGCTCTTCACGACGTATTCGCCGATCTGGCGCCCCATGTCGGTGCCGACGCGGGTCGAAAACCGGTAGTGGAACCCGGCCCAGATGCGGGCGTTCGCAATCTCGTCGGCAAAGGCAGCGAGGTTGGTCCAGCGGTGCGTGACGCCGGGCGCGGCCGAGCTGGTCATCGAAGCCTCCGGGATGTCCGTGGAACCGAGCACGGATTCGATGACGGCCACAGCGGCGACGCTCTCGATGCAATGCGCGCACCGATACTCGGGATGCAACGGCGTGTTGTCGATCGGCTGCCAGGTGGCCTCGCGTTCCTGGCCGGGTGGCCGTCGATGTCGCCGTTGCGGATCGCGGTTAAGAGACGAGCACAGCATCGTCGCGCGGCATGGCATCTTGGTCTCAAAAGCGACCGGGAGCTGCCGCCGCGCTCGAGCCCTATGCAATTCTTGGAAAACCGCAAATTAGCGCCCGGTTTGCTGTTTAAAGTCATCAATCAGCGCAGCTGACGCCCTATACAGATTGTCCGCCGGATGGCGCCTGCAGTAGCCATCAATCCAAGCCGCCATCTCTTCCGTGTCTTTCCCGCCCGAGACGTCGCCCTGCGGCTTAGACTCATATTGATTGAATGCAGTTATGTAACCAAGAATCCAGGCGGTCCGTGCAGACACTTGAGCGTCATCGCCTTTACGATTTTCAAGCCAGGCGCCACACGAGACATTTCCTTGTCCCAATACGGCTCGCTCCTGAGCGGTCGTCTGGGCGGTTAGCGCCCAAAGGAGGCTTGCCGCAACCAGCGCAGTCCTGCGAGACTCCATGTTGCGCCTTTCGATGAATCGCAATGCCGGCCGCAGACGAAGCACGGACCGCGAAGCCGACAGGCTAGACGCACCGACTAAGCGGCGTCTGAGCAAAATTGCTCACTGCCAGTGGCCACGATTAAACCCGTGCCGCTGTGATGGTCGTCGAGGGAGGATCAAAGCGCGCTACGCGCCTGGCAGAATGCATCGGCACCGGATCAGATCGAGGGTGGCCGCAATCCGAAGGATATTGGTAGGTCATCCCCTCTTGTGCTTTCCGTGCGGCTCCCCGCTCCGAAGCAGCAGGTTGAAATCATCGAGGTCAAGGATCAACTGACCTTGAAGGACGACGCCGGCGAGATCCGGCTCTACGGCATCGATAACCCTCACGTCGACGGCATGCTTCTCGGCCATGTTGTGAAGGACAATGTGGTGTGGGTGACCGACCTCTATTCGCCGGGGCCGCGGCACCGTCAAGAATGCCGGAAATTCCTCTGTCGCAGAAGCGGCTAGGCGGCTCGGCATCACCGCGGCTATCTTCGCCGGCGGTCACGGCCAGCAACGGCAAGCAATCCGATCTCGACGCAATCACGGCGCAACAATAAAGACTGCAAGCTTTCGGTCGCACCCGGCCACAGCCGGCTGCCATTTTCTTTCCACATCGAACCCGATATAATTCCCACGTTTCACCCAGCCCTTCGTCGGGCCAACGGAGAGTCTTTGTGAGGAAGAGACGTAAGATCTCGTTTGACCCCAAGATATTTCTCGCTCAAGTCGGCGAGGGAAAAACGATAGCCAAATATCAGCGGGGGCAAATTGTGTTCTCGCAGGGAGACGTCGCCGACGCGGTTTTCTACATCCAGAAAGGCAAGGTCAAACTGACCGTTATTTCCGAGCAGGGGAAGGAAGCCGTAATCGCAATCCTAGAACCTGGTCACTTCTTTGGCGAAGGATGTCTGAATGGCCATGGAGTGCGCGTCGCAACAACTGCGGCGATGGAAGAATGCGTCATTACTCGTATCGCCAAGTTCGTCATGATCGCTGCCATTCATCGTGAGCCTGATTTTTCGGAACTGTTCATGTCGTATCTATTGGCTCGGAACGGTCGAATTGAAGCGGACCTGATCGATCAATTGTTCAATTCGAGCGAGAGGCGCCTTGCGCGGCTCCTCCTTCTCCTCGCAAACTTCGGCAAGGAAGCGAGGCCGGAGCCGATTGTGGGAAAGATCAGTCAGGAAACCCTGGCGGAAATGGTCGGCACGACCCGGTCACGCGTGAGCTTCTTCATGAACAAATTCCGAAAATTGGGGTATATCGACTACAATGGACACCTGGAAGTTCATAGCTCGTTGTTGAACGTGGTTTTGTGCGATTGGCCTGAGATTCACACGAGCGAATCACGAGTTAAGAACCGCTGATGTTTTTAGTATTTGTCAGCGTGTTGTGAACGCGAAGCTGTGTCCACGTGCGGTCACGCGCCCGCGCGGGTTCACGGCCATGCCGCATGACAGCGGCAGACCTGCAAGTTTTGGCTCGTGTAAATATGAGGAAGAAGTGATTCGGGATATCAGGGAATCACGCAGTTCATTGTCGGCGAACCGCGTCCCGAGATGAAATCGGATGATCGGCGGCGTCCGGACGCTCTTGGTCGCGGCGTTATCGCAATTACAGTCAACGAAGCCGACAAGACCTTCCCGATTGAGATTGACCGTGTTGCAAACTCAATGAGGCAAGAACGGCGCCCTTGCGAAGCATCGTCATAATCTGAACTTGTCCGTCAATCCTGCTTCTCATCCGGTGAAGCTTCGAATGCGACGCGCTCAGCTTTACGCTGCGCAGTTTTCTCATCCTTTTTTCTTTGCTTTTCATCGCTCCGTGCGCGTGCCGCCCGGTCTCGCTCGTGACGGTCTCTGTTGTAATTCGGCCTGAATGCCATGGAAACCTCTTATGATGGGGGTTGATATCATGTCTTATAGAACCATATAGATAGTTGTTCGAGATTTTCCCTGTCTTTGCTTTGAGCCTGCATGGCTTTGTGCCTGCCTGGGCTCCTCCTAAGACAACGTTGAATTCGGACGCCAGGCTGCGCGACGTCGTGCGGCACGCAGACGCCGATCGGCGTTTTCGATGGAGGCCAGATATGGCTACAGGAACAGTCAAGTTTTTCAATTCCCAAAGGGGCTTTGGCTTCATACAGCCGCAAGACGGTGGGAAAGATGTGTTCGTCCACATTTCCACAGTCGAACGCGCCGGCATGAGCAACCTCGACGAGGGGCAGAAGGTCAGCTACGACGTTGTGAGCGAGCGCGGCAAATTGGCCGCCGCGAATCTGCAAGCCGTCTAGCTCTGGTTGCGATTAAACAGAAATGCGGCCCGGCGATAATACGCCGGGCCTTTTACACTTTCCCGGCATGTCGCGATCAGCATGCTGCTGGCCGAAATGTCCGCCGGCAAGCAACGGCAGGAGAATGATCATGGCACGAAGGCCGGCAACGCGAGCAGAATTCGTCCTCTTCGATGTGTTCTACGAAGACGGCTCTCGGCGGTCCAATCGCAGAGTTCCGAGTGAAATCCTTGGTGGCCCTAACGGTGATGCTGCTGCGCGTGCTGTGATCAAAGAACAGGACCGACTCATCGCTGAAAAGTCCGGCAACCCGGTCTTGGTCGTCAAGAGCATCCGCCGATCTGGTGCCAGATAAGCCGGCAGAGCAATGCGGCTATCGGCGGGCTCACGCATCGGATTGAAGACAGGCGGCGCGGGCGAGATTACGTCTCCGGGAGCTCGATAATCCAATTTGAGCACTCGACGGTATCGTACACCGCCACCTGAACCACAGGGTGCCCCTTCTTGATTTCCTTCCCGGCCTCTTCGGCAGCTTCGTAGGTTGGAAACGTCGCCTTAGTCTGCCTATCCACTTGAAGGCGGAATTGGCCAATTTCTGGTTTCCGGAGCTGCGAAAACAATTCCTGCGCCGGCTCTTCCGAATGTGGCCCCTTGATTACCGTCTTATCGCGCAAAACCATTGACATGATGTTCCTCAGACAGGCGCGGCAGATAGTAGCCATCCGCCGCTAAGCAGGTGTATCATTTGTTTCCAGCATTCGGAGAGATGACGATTCCGTTAGCGGTCTTGTCCTCAGCCTCGATACGCTTGACGACAGCACGAGAGTGTGGACGGACCTTCATTGGTGTCTCCCTAAGCTCTGATAAATCATTTGGCTGTCCCGTACGCTCACCGGCACGGGCCAGTGGATATTCGACGCTCTCGTACAACCGGCGAATTCCGTCGAACTCTTCTCATCGACTTTCAGTTGAGCTGCCAGAAGAAGTTCATGTGGTCGTTCCTCGATTGCGAAGCGGATGGTGTCCGCGGCGCGGGCAAATCGTCCTACCCGTGGGCTGCCGCATCCTCCGCCTGCCGACGAGGAATACCCCACCTCACTCGCAGTCGTGGGTAGTTCCGCCTCGACTCGTTCTCTGATCGAAAAGCGCGAAACAATGGACCCCGACCGATGCGTGGGCGGCCGGGGTACCGGGCAGAAAGGCAGAAAAGTGGCCGGGTCTCCCTGCACAGCGCCTAAAGATTAGAGCCGATACCGAAGGTGAGTCTGTATAAAATTGCTCTCTACTGTCGATTTATTCCAGATATGCCGACTGCCATTAGTGTGGTGCCTAATTCGGCCGCTCCTAATTCGCTAACGAAGGCCGGGTGGCCAAATGAAGTGAGCAATTTTGCTCAGACGCGGCTCGATCGGCTCGGCTAAAATGCTCGCCATCAGAGCCTATCCGCGCGCTACTTGTGGCGCGCGTCGCTCTTATTGAAAGGCGAAAGCAATGGAAGTTCCATCAATCCTGCAGGGACAGTCCGGCACTCGTCTGCTGCAAGGAATAGCCATCGGCGCAGTTGCGACCCTGGTTATTGGGTTTTCGTGGGGCGGATGGGTCACCGACACCAAGGCCAAAAGTATGGCCTCCGCGGCGGAGACCAGTGGCCAGATGTCTGTGCTGGTCCCCTTGTGCGTCGCGCAGTTCATGGCGACTGACGGTGCTGTTGCGAAGATTAAGATTACGCAGTACGGCCATGACGACGTCATCCGAGAATTCGTGAAGAAGGTCGTCGACACCCAGATGGACTATAGCTTCGCCAGAGCTTGCGCAACCGCAGTCGATGACGCGCTTGCCAAGACCGCGGCGAAAAACTGACCTAATTATACGGCTGGATCGCAGGCGGCACGGCTGAAAGCAAGGAAAAAGGCACGTGCCCCGCGGATCGGCTTGCACCTCCCAATTGCGGCCCTGTTCAGTTTCGTGCCAGGGACGGTACAGCCTATCTCGGTCAAACCGAGAGCATTATCAGTTCTCGAAACGGCAGCAACCCGGTAGCAGGTGCAGCAACAAAGAGCGCGTGCGGAGAGAAAATAGAATTCACAAATCACTGCTCACCGGGTCATACGAGCCTTTACGACCACGCGCATAAACAGCTGCGCCACGGCGCAAGCAGGAGATCGCGTGAGCGTTACGTCAGGGTGCAAAGACCCTGAGCGTGACCTCAGGGCTGCACAAAAGAGGACATTCAAATGCAATCGCAGAACAGTAACGGCGGCCGGGGTGGCCCGTGGGGTAGCGGGCCCCCCAAACCCGGTTCCGATATTGAGGATCTGGTCCGGCAGGGGCAGGATCGACTCAAGCAAATCCTGCCCAGTGGTGGCCTGCGCCCAGTCATCCTCTTTGCCATCCTCGCTCTGGTCGGCCTAGGCGCATGGACGGCCTATTACACCGTGCCGAGCGACTCTGTCGCTGTCGTGCAACGTTTCGGTAGGTACCTCAATGACGTTCCGCCTGGCCTGCATTTCAAGCTCCCGCTGGGTGTTGATGTCGCGACAATCGTTCCCGTCAAACGGCAGTTGAAGCAGGAATTCGGGTTCGCGACTCCAGGCGCCACCGATCCGTTTCAGACTTCTCGCGATGGCAGGCGGGAAACGCAGATGGTGACAGGTGACCTGAATGCCGCATTGGTGGAATGGGTGGTTCAATACCGTATCTCGGATCCCGTGAAGTTCCTTTTCGACGTTCGGGAACCGAGGGGAACCCTCCGCGATGTTTCCGAATCCGTAATGCGAGAAGTCGTCGGCGATCGCACCGTGGACGAGGTGATTACCATCGGCCGACAGGAAATCGAATCGGAAGCGCTGACCAAGATGCAGGCGCTCTCGACCAAATACGCAATGGGGATCAGCATCGATCAGGTGCAATTGAAGAATATCAATCCGCCGGAACCGGTGCAGGGGTCGTTCAATGAGGTCAACCAGGCCCAGCAGGAGAAAGAGAAGCTGATCAACGAAGCGCGGCGCGATTACAACAAGGTGATCCCACTGGCCGAGGGCGAGAAGGATCAGAGGATCCGCGAAGCCGACGGCTACCGGCTCAAGAGGATCAATGAAGCGGAAGGCGATGTCGCTCGGTTCAGTGCCTTATTGGCGGAATACGTTAAGGCCCCGGTGGTTACCCGCCGCCGCATCTATATCGAGACCCTGCAGGACGTGATGCCGGGCATACGCTCCAAGATCATTGTCGATGAACAGACGCGCAGCATTCTGCCATTGCTGAATCTCGATCCCCAGAAGGGAGAACGGCCATGAATAGGATCACGCTAGTAGCTATCTTGGCAGTTTTGGGCGTCGGGACGTACGTTTTGATGAGTTCGATTTATGCAGTGAGCGAAGTCGAGCAAGCGATTATCACCCAGTTCGGCGAGCCTGTCGGCGCCCCCGTGACTGCCGCCGGTCTGAAGGTCAAGGTGCCGTTCATCCAGGACGTCAACTTGATCGACAAGCGAGTTCTCGAATGGGACGGCAATCCGTCCGATATGCCAACCAAGGACAAGCTCTACGTCTCGGTCGACCTCTTCGCCCGCTGGCGGATTGCCGATCCTCTCCAGTACTTTCTGCGGCTGCACGATGAACGCAGTGCTCAGTCCCGCCTGGACGACGTTCTGGGCAGCGAGACCCGTAACGCCGTCGCCAAGCATGAGCTGATCGAGATCATCCGCACCACCAAGGAACGAGTGCCGCTGCGCGACACGCTCGTGACCGACGCGGGACGGGAGTTGGATGTGGGTTCACTGGTGCCGATCCAGAAGGGACGCAAACTGGTCGAGCAGGAGATCTTTGCCGAGGCTGCCGGGAAGGTTCGAGTGTTTGGTATCGAACTGCTCGATATCCGATTCAAGCGGATCAACTACAATGAAAGCGTGCGCTCGAAGATCTACGATCGAATGATCAGCGAGCGGCGGCAGATCGCGGAACGCTTCCTGTCGGAAGGTAACGGCGAGGCCGCCAGAATCCGTGGCAATCGTGTGCGTGACCTGAACAAGATCCAGTCTGAAGCCTACCGGCAGGTCGAGGAAGTCCGCGGCGCGGCGGACGCGAAAGCCACCGAAATCTACGCGAAGGCCTACAACCAGAGCCCTGAAGCGGTGGCGTTCTATGAATTCACACGGACCATGCAATCCTACAAGTCCATCATCGCTGAAAACACGACCCTTGTCCTTTCCACCGGCAGCGACCTCTTCAAATTTCTGAAGGGTATGACTCCGGATGCCGACGTCGTTCCGGCCCCACGTTCCGCCACCAACCGATGAGAATGGCGCATGTAGTAGACGGGTGACCTTCATACGGCCCTCTCTAATCAAGGGAGGCCGGATCGATGTGGTGGCGCTCAAGCATCCGGCCGAGGTCGATGCGGTCGTCCGCTGAATAGATGAACGGATAGCTCGCCGCCTCCGGAGCGATCTCGGACCGCGGCCGCTCGCACATTGAGGATGGTCATCGGCCTGTCCCGTGGTTACGGGCTGCGCCGTCAGAAATCAGCAGGGATCAGCTCGTAAGACCCTTTGCGGCCTCGCCGATAAACCTTCGCGGCGGCCATGTGTATCAGGTCGCGATACGAATCGAAGGCACGGAGCAGTCCTGCCTCATCGGATCGCAAGCCCGGTTGAATTCGTTTCAGTGCGTCTTCATTCACGTAAAATGACGCCTCCATCACGCCGTCGTGCCCCCAAAACCGCACGGCACGCAGCGTCGCATCATAGGAGCGACTTTGGTTGGGGAAATTAAGTGCCATGGTCCATGTACTGCATCGGAGCCGCAGCGAAGCAACCTACAGCTCGCCGGAGAGCCGCTCGAAATCGGCAAGCACGGCCCCGCGATGAGGCCATCGGAGCTACGCCGCAGCACGCCGCGCAAGTGGAAAGTCGGTACTGTCGTACAAGCGGCGCATTTCATTGCGGTCGAACCGCTCCTCCTCGACTTCGAGGTAGGCCCCCAGGAACAACTGTGGCGGCAATTCTTCGATTGCAAATCGGAGCGCGTCTGCGGCGCGGTCAAATCGTCGGTATCGGGCGAATTGACGATTGAATTTTTTGCTTCGAGCCGGAAATAGCTCAGCCTCGGCTTCGTAATCGAACGGCTTCGCGGCATCAACGGAATCACACGCAGCCATTTTTGTCTCCTTCCATCGCCGTTGCCGGTCGATAAATTCTGCCGAGGCCACCCGAAGAGGCGGCCTCGGCTCGACTATTGGCGGTCAGCGTCAGATATGACGGCCCTTCAGCAAAGCATCCACGTCGCGCTGAGCCTGGGCCTTCTCGAGGCCGTACTTGGCTATAACCTGTGTGACAAGGTCGTCGTTACCCTTCAGCGCGGAAAGGTCTTGTTCGGAGAACTTACCCCACTTCGAGCCGATTTCCTTGAGAACGATCTGCTTGGTCTCGGCAGTCATCTCGGGTTTTCCAGCGGCCGCGTTGGATGTCGTGCTTGTCATTGTAAACACCTTTAAAGTACGAGTTAAATATCCCCTGAACGATTATCATTCAAACGACATAACTTATATAGGATCAAGGCGTGAGAATGCCAGTGATGGAACCGGAAATCTTTTTTAGAGCACCATATTCGTCGCAACGCGAATGCGGCATCTGCGGATTCAAATTATCGCAATGGACAAGCGAAGCTAAGTTCGTGGCCATCCGGATCGGTCAGGTGGAAGAACCGCTCGCCCCATTCGGCGTCGCGCGGTGCCGTGTCTGGTCGGTAGCCGGCCGCGATCACGCTCGCATACAGGGTGTCGACGTCGGAATGGTAGAAGATGACACGTCCCCACCAAGACCAATTTCGCTCCGCGGGTTGTGCGACGAGATTGAGAAAGCTGGTTCCGGCCCGAAAACTTGTAAACGCGGCGTCATCACCACCATGAACGATCTCAAATCCCAGCATGCGATAGAAGGCGACGGCGCGCGACATGTTGTGGGTGGCCAGCGTGACAGCGCTGACGCTCTCGATCATCTCGGCACTGCTCCATTCTTCGTATCGCGCATTGGGTTGCATGAGGGTGACGGTCCATCAAAGCTTACAACGGAAGCAAGCGATAGATCGTGGCATTCGTGATCTTTCCCCAAATGGCTCCCTACGTCGCGGCGCCCGATATGCGGCTCTGCGAACCGGTCTCCGTCATATACCGAGCGGTCTCCGGCACGTCGAAACGGAAATTGGAAAATGGCGAGCACAGACTGACGCCCGAAAGCCACCGGCCCGGGACCAAAGCCTCAAAATTGCCGGCCAGAGACTCGGGCACACTCGCTTCCGGAGTCGGATACCGGTGCCGGTCGACACCTTTCATTGCAGTCTATTTGGTCGTTGCAGTCTATTTGCGCCTGAATTTCCACCGAACGGTCCGACCAGAACCGGAGAGGGCCTCCAAAGGACACGGGTGAAGCGCAGGCTCTGCGCTTCACCCGGACCAATCTTGCTTGCTCCCTTGGGAACTCTTATCCCCCATCACCGGTCCTGGGCGCCTGCGCCGCCACGGGTCCGACGATCCGATCGAAATCGGCGTTCGGTCCGGGGTTGCCGTGGATCGGAACATGCGTGGCAACATCGAGCTTCAGTCGCTTGACGTTGTTGAACAGCGCAACGGCGTTTGCGCTTACATTCGCCGGCGCTGGAGCGCCCTGAGGCGGCGGCCCATAAAGATCCGCGTTGACGAGAATCTTCTCGCGCGGCAGATACGCGACCAGCATGTTGTCGCTGTGATTGAGACCCTCGACGTGGTGCAGCACTATACTCTGTTGTCCATCGCTGATCGTGTACTCATCCGAGAACGTCTGCAACGCCAACGGACCGGGACCAGTCGGTGCAAACGGGGCCTGCGACAACCGGTCGGGACTCAGGGTCCGCGGCTGTGGAGCCAGGACGACCCGCTGATAGAAGTTTCTGTTCCGATCGTCCGTGATGACGGTTGCGCCTTCAGCCACATAGGTGCGCGTGCCGCCCAGATGGTCGAAATGGTTGTGGGTGTTGACGAGATACCGGATCGGCTTGTTGGGGATGCTCTTCTTGATTTCCGCGATCACGGCGTTCGAGCGCGTCTCATCCAGCGGACCCTCGATGACCGTGACAAAGTCCTTGAACTCGACGGCAACGCTGTTGTGCGAGCCGCCGCCCATGAGCCATACGCCATCCCCTAGTTTTTGCGCGGTCACGCGCACTTGCGGGGCAGGCGCGCTGCGCACGCTGTCGGGAACCGTCTGGGCCGCGTCGGCGACATTCACCTTGGCGTCGTTGACCCGCAAGTCCATCCAGTTGTGGCCGCCTGGGATCAAGGGATGGTCGCCCATGTGGGCGTGAAGCCGGAACGGGAGTTTCGCCCCGCCGCCCACATCCCGGTAGTCGCTGTAACGGATTTCGACCATCTTGTCGCCCATGACGGCGTCGGGAATCCACGTGATCACCCGCTCGAGCATATTGTCTTTATTGAACTCGCCGGTCACACGGCGGTTTCCCATGGTCGTAAAGCCAACGACCTTGACGGTCCGGTCTTGCCGAACGAAATACCGGTCTGAGACCGTCGCATTTCCCGACTCCAGGGCAGCCTTGATGAAGCCGTGCGGGCTGAGCCACATCATGAACTGCCGATCCTGGGCGGCGGCCGGCTGCGGATTGGGCTGGCCTTGCGGATTCAGGGCCCAGGCGTAGTTGCCGCTGACAAAGTTTGTCACTTTCTGCTCGCCTTGGACCGGAAACCCTGCGCCGCCGCCGCGAGGGATATTGTTCCCCTGAACGCGCACAAAGTCCTCTTTCGAGGATTTGCTGGCGTAATCAACGGTCAGGGTATAGCTCTTCAAGTCCGTGCGTGGCAGATCCCCGGTTGCAAAACTCTGACCCGGGTAGCCCATCCAGCCCGTGCCGGAATATACGACGGAATTCACGGCGCTCGCGCCGATCGCCCGGTTGGCGGCTTGCAGTAAGCTCGCGGCATCTTGCGCGGCCGCCGGCCCAATAAACATGGCCGACGTTACGAGCAACATTCCAAGTTTTTGTTTCATTGGATTTTCTCCCTGTTAGGAATCTGCGCGCGCCGACAGCGTGCGCCCGAGCGGATGTCGGAGACACCCACAGAACAGACGTATAGGTTGATTTTCGCAATGCTCGCTTGCCGACGGCACTAATGCTGCAAATTGTTCTAACGGCGAACTTCGGCACATCGCCGCTTTTGAGCAGCTATCTGGCGCTCATTCACGCACCCTTATTCACCAGGCGCTTTTTATGGCCGCAAAGCAAGGCCGCATTTCAAATAAATATCGCCGCGAGAATTCATTGAATGCCTCGGCCAGTGACGATCACGCCGCGGCGTCCGAGTTAAATTGCTCACTATGAACCGGCGCCGGCTAGGTTGCCGAGTAATATCCCGGCAAAGCCGGGGGCTTTAAATTGAGTGAGCCGAGGCGACATTCAGCACGGCAACAGCAGAGGTGCCATCCCAGTTCGGCAATTTGGGGCACAAATCGAGACTTTTGGCTGCGGTTTTAACAATTCGACGACATGTCGGCGTAGTCCTTGCCGTTGATGATGATCTGCTTGCCGCACTTAAGCAGCTCATCGATGATGATCGTCTGATACGCGACCACGAGGGCAGAGCGGTCGGCGTCGAGGAAGTAGACTACGTCGTACACGTCCCCCTTCGCGTCCTCTCGCAGCTCTTCGAGAGCGGGGCGATCCAGCAAGGGGCCGAAACTCCATCGTCAATGTATTCCTTGACGAGCACGTGACCCGCGGCTGCGATCTACCGGTTTGAGCTCGCGCGCACGATAACCGCTTACACGCGGGCGCGTCAGGCCCTGCTTAAAACGCTAAGAAATTACCGAGATTCGCTCGAAGAACCGGCGCACCTTCTTCGGCGTTGCGCACGGTAGGAAGGTCGGGCGCATACTCGGCCCGCAGATCGAACGGCACGGCATCGTTCGGCTTATGCGTCTAGGTGGGATGCGGCCAACGGTGCTCCGGCGAAGCTCGCGGCCGCAGTGCGCCGCCGTCCAACATAGAAGCACGGCAGTCAGAACCGCGTATCATGTCCCAATGATGTACCTGGTGGCGACCATGGACTGGCTCTATCCGCTCTCCGGTTTTGTCGTCGGCGCCATCGTGGGTCTGACCGGCATGGGTGGCGGTTCTCTGATGACGCCGTTGCTGATACTGCTTTTCGGGGTCCATCCGCTCACGGCGGTGGGAACCGACTTGCTTTACGCCGCCGTGACGAAAACGGCTGGTACCGCGATCCACTCCAAGAAGGGTAACGTGGACTGGCACGTGGCTGGACTCTTGGCCGCCGGATCGGTCCCCGCCACGGTGCTCACCATTTGGGTCCTGTCCAGGGTGCCGAAGCAGAGCCCGACCACAGCCACTATCATATCCGTGTCGATGGGGGTGGTACTGATCATCGCGGCCGTGGCGATCTTCTTCCGCCGCCGTATCCGCGATTATGCCTTGGCCCGCGCTGACAACCCGACGCGAACGCGCTACTCGGGCCCGATCACCGTGGTCTTCGGTGCGGTGCTTGGCGTGCTCGTGTCGCTGTGCTCGGTAGGTGCCGGTGCGTTGGGCGTGGCCGTGCTCTTTTTCCTCTATCCGCGACTACCGGCCGTCCGCATCGTCGGCTCGGACCTTGCACACGCGGTGCCCCTCACCCTTGTGGCCGGCCTGGGCCACTGGCTCATCGGCAGCGTGGATTGGTACATTGTTGGTGCCCTACTGCTCGGTTCCCTGCCGGGCATCTCGATCGGTAGTCACGTGGCGGCGCGCATTTCCGATCGCTTCCTGCTCCCCGTCCTAGCCAGCATATTGGTGCTGATCGGCCTGCGGCTTATCACGTCGTAAACGAACATCGGTTGCACCGTGCGAATGCCGATTGCCGGAGACGGCGGGGCATACCGTTGGCCATCCGCGCTGGTAGCGGTGTCGGCGATGCGACCACATGAAGGGTATGGTTAGCCTAAGCGGCACCCGCTCCAATGCAGCCGAAGGCACCGAGATTTCTATCGCTGCGACGCCGTTCTTTACCGCAGTCTGCACCTTCTCCAATGCTCGCACGCCAATCAGACGCACCGACTCATGCGATACGCCAAACTCCTCGGGGAGTCCCCTCAGCGTGATCGGGATCTCGGCAAGCCGGCTCGCCTCGAGGATGTGGCGCTCCCGATCATTAAGCACGCCCGACGCCTGCGAGAGCGCCTCCGCAGCTGCTTCTTGATGATCACTTCCACCTCTAAGTCGATAACTATGCCGGGCGCACAAACGAAAGCGCCCCGAAAGCCGGGGCGCTCCCGATATTCACCCGGTCAGAGCCTCAGGCGGCGACTTTGCCTGGCTTGACCTCCAGGAGCTTGCTGGAATTTGCGATCGGAATCGACCGCGGCTTCATCGCCTCCGGAATCTCGCGCACGAGGTCGACGTGTAGGAGCCCGTTCTCCAGGCTCGCGCCCTTGACCTTGACATAGTCGGCGAGCTGGAAGCTACGCTCGAAGGTCCGCGCGGCGATGCCCTGGTAGAGCACGTCGCCGGTCTTTTCCTCGCCGTTGGTCTGCTTCTCGCCGCGGATCGTCAGCCTGTTCTCCTTCGTCTCGATCGAGAGATCAGCGTCGGTGAAGCCGGCAACTGCGACCGAGATGCGATAGGCGTTCTCACTCGCCCGCTCGATATTATAGGGCGGATAGTTCGACACCGAGTCTCCCACGCCGGCGAACTGGTCGAGCATGGAGAACATCCGGTCAAAGCCGACGGTTGAACGGTACAGGGGAGCAAAATCGAATGTACGCATAGCATGACCTCCTGTTTGAGCGACATGCGAACGGTCCGCCCTCAGGGCCTGACCTTCCGTATCACGCAGCTTTATGGCCTGCGCGTATCGTACTTAAGGATTCAACCAAGCCTTCACAACGACGAAATCGATTAATTCCCCGATATGACGGTGTTTTCACATCACGATTACGACACAACGATCTCGAAAATATGCAATGGAAAATGACAATTGGCTGGTTCCTAATTCTTGAATACTACCAGTTAATTATCGAATTAATGCTACAGTATTGTTTCGTCTATCAAAGGGCTCAATCGCTGTGACGGTTGCGAGTAAACGTTGCGCGCGCAGCGTATCGAGATATTCCTCGACAGCAACATACCAAGGCGATCCTCGGCGGCTGGCCTTAAAAGGTCTGTGCTGGCCGCTCCGCTCAGAAGAATTTCTGGTATGCACGTGCCGTACGCTCTTTGCTCTGTCCACAAATTTGGCCCGCGCATCAGCGCCGATGACCGCAGAAAGTGCCGGCACGGTCTTAACCCTCTTAAAAGTTCAGCTGACCGGCAGGTTCGTGGGCGCGCGCGTCCGGCGTACCCCGCTGTTGCGCGTAGGCCACTTCGCCGAGCATGTGACTTGCGGCAGAAGCGTCGAAAGCGGCTCGTTCCTTGTTCACCTGGATGGCAAGATTTGTAGCGCTAAGTCCAATCGCTCCTGCCACCGCGACCGCAAAAAGGGTATCTCCGATTTCGTCCAAAAATTCGTTCCGCATCGCCATATCCTCCCACTTGCACGGCCGAATTTCTCGTCACGCTTGGGCGTGTATCATGCAGGATGCGCCGCGGCGGAAATCACCCGGCTCGGCACCACGCCACTTTTCGAGGCGGCGTAGTAATACTGTTGCGGGGCGAACCGCGGCTCATTCGGCCGCCACGGTAGGAATATCTTCTGGCCGGTGCTTTCTTCCGTCCGCGGCATCAGGTTTGCGATCGTCCGCTCGATTTCGACATTATCGACGAGGCCGAAGCCGCGCTTGAACAGGCGCGCGGAAGTGTTCCGATATGGAAGGTCGAGTTCGGCAGTGTCAGCCTTTTGTCCCGCTAAGGTAGGGTGATCTTGCTCTGCGGTGACCTCGTCAGTCGGCAAGCCAACGAACACGGGCAAGATTCGGTAGATTTCTTCGGCCGCGCTGGGACCTGAGTGGTGGTTCGCCATAGCCACATCCTCCCTTGAGCAACATGGATACGCACGGGGCGCCGGACGCCCCATGGCACCTCACGCCGCGAAGGCGGCGCCTTCCGATCCACGATGTTGGAAAACTTACGGTGCCTGTAGGTAGGACAGCCACGGCCGATTTCAAGAGGCTAAGTCGACTCTGTCCGTGGGTACGGCAATCTGACGCAACGATTCCTGGTGCGGCCGGCAGCAACCCGCACGGCCGCAGCCATCGAGCGATCGTTTCGTGTTTTTTTTCAGTTCGATAATAGTGGCAGCTGCAACGCGCATTACTGATCTGGATACCCGTTACAGGGGATTTGTCTGGAGTAATCCCGGTCCCCTATACTCAAGCTGCCCAATGGCACCTCAGCCGATTGAAGGTACTTACCTCGCGGCCGATACTGCCGCATGTCCCGCAAGCCGCAACAACCGCCAGAGCTGACAAAGACCGGCACGTCTACAAGCTCGCCGCGAAGCGCCAATGGGTCGGCGAAATCGAGGCGGTTGACGAACGCGAGGCCATTGAGATAACGGCGAGGGAATTCAAACAGCTGGCAAAAAAGCTAATGGCGGTGCAGCGGCGATGACGCGCCGCAAGGGTGAGATCACCCGCTCCGACCTCCGTCGCCGATGGCCCACCATGTCGCACTGCCAGCCGACAAAGTGCGCGGCCTTAAGAACTCCAAGCTGGTGCATAGCGTTGCGAAAAGGCTGTCAGCGGCGCAGCTGACATACTTCATGCTGCGCGATGGCCGTGACTTCGTAGTGTTCTGCTTCTCCAGGCCGGAAGACGCGGAGGCGTTCAGTCAGCAATTTGGTGGGGAGCGGTTGCCTGGGGCGGCCCGCCAATGGCGGTAATCCGCACAAGTTCAGAACAACGCCGGGCACTAACGCTGCTCGCCAGTAGCCGCGATGGCGCCAATGAGGAGCTGCTCGTCCGCGGTCACGGTCTCAGCCGCGTCGTGCTCTCCAGCCTCGTTCGGCGCCGGCTCGCGGCAAGAGAGCGCGAGGTGGTGATGGCTGGCAGCAAGGCGATCGAGGTGATCCGGTTCAGGATCACGGTGGCGGCGCGGCGGGCGATCGAGGAATGAAGGCAACCCTCACATGAACACACAGACGTTCCGAAAGCTGACCGTATACCATGCGTCCCCAGGACCCTCATGGCGATGGCACCGGGCTGCGGTTGAGACCGGAGAGCACGGCGGCGATTATCCCGACAGCATGCCGCAAGCGATCACAGTGACCGACGCGCAGGGGCGGTGGGCTGTGTACGTCCCGCTGCGAGTCGGCGGCAAGATCGTCGTGTCGGCGTCAGTGGCTCACTGAGGCTGGTCCTCTGCCGGATGTGGCAATGGCCCTTCGTGTTCGAGCACCTGGCCGAGGTCACGCATGAAGTGCTCACGCTCATCGGCGACCTTCTTGTCGACGTGCCGGCCGATGTACTCCCGCGGGGGACTTGGAGCCTGTCGTTCATGGGACAGTAAAGCTCTCCTACATGCGTTCACGGCCGCTCTCGGAACGCTTAGCGCGCAGCCTGAGTTGAGTTCGGGGGTGAAAGGTGATGCGGCCATGCCAAGGATTCGGATGAACGTCCGCGATGCGCTCCAATCCCCAGAGATACGCAAGGCGTGCGCGGTTCTAGATCATGTCAATGCGGCGACGATGCTCCTGACTGAGTTACCCCCGCCGGTCGTTGAAGCCTTGCGCGACGAATTCGAGAAGATGGCCAACGAGCGGACCGGCCCGCGGGGCGAACTCAAGCGTGCGTGGGTCGCCTATACCGAGCAAGCGTTAGCCGACGCACGGCTACGTGATCGACAAGATACGTTCGGAATGTACAGCGAATTGCGGTAGGGCGACGGTGCCCCGACGCCCTTCGGGATGATGAGGGCGATGAAGGGCGCCGGGGCGCGCGGCGGTAGCGTGTAGCGGTTCCCGTCGCGTGCCACAGCATTAGCTGCTAGACCTAGAAGCCCGCATGCGCGTTTTGACGCGGTGGCGAACGAATTGTCGCGATCGGCAGGTTTTGGCGTACAACTATTTGCATCGCCGGCAACGGCCAGCGGGCGTCGGTGGCTGAGAGACCCGGTTGCGCTCCCGCCTGAACATGGAATGGGAGCAACCCGATGGCACCCGAAGAGCGGCGTGCGCTCAGAATTCGAGCCGACGCAGTCCAGCACGGCATCACCATTCCGGTGCTGATGATGGGGCATGGCTTCCCAGCCGATCTGCTAGCCGGTTTGATGCTCGACGGGCTCGCCACGAAGTCACCCGGGCCCCCAAGCGCCGACAGCCGGGCCATCGAGCCTACCATACTCAGAATCACGGACGCGGGACGGGAGGTACTAAGGATGCCGCCCCCTGGGCATGCGGAGGAGCAGATAAGGAAATGCCAACAGGTCATCGCACGCTCTCGGAATTGCTGAAACGCAGCGACGAATACTGACGAAATCCGATCTGAAGCCATAGCCACGCAGACCGCAGCCCATGACGCAAAAAGTTGGGACATCTACCTAACCTCGCCGGGGTCGACGAACCCGCCGCGATTCGAAGCGGCGGCGAAAGAATTTAAGCAAGACCCCGCGAAGTAATCGCGGTGCGGCGCCACCGATGAAGAAAAAAGGGGAACATGAAAATACTCAACCTCATCTTTAACGCTTTCGGAATTACGCTCACCGCTGCGGCCGTTTACGGCGCGATGGACGGCCAGATCGTCGACCCCATCGGTTTTGGGGTCGCCGCGGTCGCAGTGGCTCTCCTTGCCAACTTCGTTGAAGCGCGAGGTATTTGAAAGCAAGCGGCCAAGGCTGCGCAAATGCGCAACCTGAAACGAGGATAGGGCGCGACGGGAAGAAATATCCGGCAACGCGACGCGCCACGCGCAACGTCTCGGCGCCACCCGATCTCCGGGGCTGGGGGGCAGGTCTTTGCAAGTCCATTGGTTAAGGAACAACATGAGCTGGCCCTCGCCCCCCTGGACAAAGTACAGCCTCACTCGGTCGCCGTCGGCGTAGCCCTCCGCCAGACCAGATTGGCTTGCGCCCGAGTGCGGTCAGATGGCCGCCGAAGCGAAAGTCGCTATCGATAGCCTGGTACTCAACGTGAGCAGATGTCGTCGGTCAATAAAAGGTCGAAGAACTGGACGCATGCCGCCTCGTCCCCGATAGCGATACTGGAATATATAGCGTCAACTCCGCTTGGAGCATCCCCCTCTATATCCAGTCGACGGGGCCTGCCAACCGGAACGCCGTTCGCGCCGCATATGTAATATTTCTGCCCCGCAACAATTACAGTCTTGGTCGCAATGCGTGGCGACCGGGTCTGGGTCACGCGCTGCCTTTGCGACTACATTGGCGTCACGACCGTTGTAACCCAGATAGCTGCCGACTTGGCTGCAACGCACAAGTCGGCAGAGTCGGGCCATAAGCTGACAGCAGGAACGCAAATTAATTGCCGCGACGACGCGAGTTGATCATTTTTTAGGTTTTGGGATACAGTCGACTCATGATCGAACATGCTCGTCACGTGCCATTGCGCCCCATCCCATGGAGGGAGAGTGAGGCCGCCGCTGCAATCGAGGACATCGTTGCGGATGGGCTTGAACTCTTCGATGCTGAGCGGTTCTGGCCAGCGCACCCGCTTGAAGAAGGAATTCGGGACGGTCACACCAGTTTCTATTTTGGTGCCACCGGCTTGATTTGGGGTATCGACTACCTCGGCCGAGTCGGTGCGACCAAGGCACGGTTCGACTTCCGTCCTGTCCTCCCGCGGCTGATGGAAGCCAATCGGGCGGAACTGCCTAAGTACAAAGACTACGCAGCGCACGGGTCGTTGCTGTTCGGCGATCTCGGTACGGCCCTGCTGGTCATGCGCCTCGACCCGACACCCGCGATCGCCGACCTGATCTACACGCGTGCAGACGCGAATACGACGCTCCCTGTGCGTGAGCTGATGTGGGGCACGGCCGGCTCCATGATCGCCTGCTGCCACATGGCTGGGATGACCGCGGAACCGCGTTGGCGAGCGCTGTTCGCGATTCAGGCCGTGCGTCTGATCAGGGACTTGGAAGAGACCGACGATGGTCCGTTGTGGACGCAGGACCTCTATGGCCGCCACTTGCGCTACCTCGGACCGGTGCATGGTTATGCCGGCAACATGATCGCGTTGATGCGTGGCTGGGAATGGCTGACGGACGATCAGCGCGCGCGGATCGCGGAGGCCGTTCCGCGGACCCTGACGGCAAACGCGTGGCGTTCCGCGCTCGGTGCATCATGGCGTGGCGTTGTGGCCGATCGCGACAAACCTCCCGCGGACCGCGACAACTACAGCAACGCCCGCGCGCGGCTTTGCCAGCACTGTCACGGAGCTCCCGGGATGGTGACGGCATTCGCGGATGCGCCGTTTACGTCGGTTGAGCTAGAAGACCTGCTGCGCGAAGGCGGCAAATTCACTTGGGCTGCTGGACCGCTCGCCAAAGGCTCCAACCTCTGCCACGGCACGGGCGGCAATGGCTATGCGTTCCTCAAACTTTATCGTCGAACCAACGATTTGATGTGGCTTGAGCGCGCCCGGTCCTTCGCGATGACCGCGATCGCTCAATATCGTGAGGCACGTGACCAGCTTGGGCGCGGCCGTTACTCATTGTGGACCGGCGATATTGGTCTCGCCGTCTATCTGTGGGACTGTCTGACGGCGGAACCGCATTTCCCTACAATTGATATCTTTTGAATTGCCCGCGCCCGCAGAGCGCCATAGTTGGAGGGCAGCAGAAACGCTGAATGCATGTCTCTTACGGGTCAGATTCGCCCTTCACAACCCGCTGCCGAGGACGGCCGGTCTACCTTCGACAGCGGAAAGACTTGCGCTCGCTCAGCGCCTGGGTTTCGAGCGCTTCCTCGATGACCTTGATGGCTACGGACTGAAAAACTAGGCGTGCACATTCTTCGACTAACACCTCCTCCGCCGTTTCTTCATCGGCGTGAGCGACTTCGATCGTTCGCACCACGCGATTAGATTAGAGTTAGAACTCATTAATCCTCTAGCACTGACAGTCGGAAGAATCGGGTCGTGCGGAGGAACCGGGCTGAGCGATGAGCAATGTAGGCGAGCGAGGGCACAAATCACCACGGCGATCGCCGCATCAGGAGCGCAGCAATGAGCGTCGCGACCACGATCCAGCACGTCAGACGGTCACGTCGTTCTCTGTCATCGCGTCTCTCCTGAAGCCACTCGACAATTTCTCGGTGCCTCTCGCGTAACAACTTATCCAGCTCAGCTTCCTTCGAAGAAAGCTCGCCCGCTCCCACACCATGGGCCAATACGTCTTCGCCGAATACCTCAAACTGAGCTCTCAGCTCGGGCGATATGTTTGCACGGCGCACCTTCCGCCACATCGAACTGCCCCTCAGTGCGAGTTGGGCATCAGTGGTCAATCCCGGGCGCCTGATAGCCCGCAATGCCTGTCGGTGGCGCGGCCTTGAGCTCCCACGATGTCGAAGCCACCAATCAAGCCCGGCCCTGTGGTACATCTACCATGTCGCCGTCCCGCTACGCAGGGAAGGGAGCCTTTCGATGCGCCTGTTGGCTTCGCTATTCGTCCTTTTCTTCGCAATATCTGCCAGCGCCGTCGAGCGGCGCACCATGCTTGATGAAGCGGCGCAAGACTATGTGCACCTCGTGCTCGAAATCGGCGCGCATGAAAAGGACTTTGTCGATGCGTACTTCGGGCCTCCGGAATGGAGAATCGAGGCCGAGGCTCATCCACGCAACATCTCCGAACTGAAAGCCGAGGCAGACCGCATCCAATCGACCTTAAGCGCAATGGATACGAGCGCGCAACAGCTAATGGAGCACCGCCGCAACGCCTGGCTCAAGGCAAACGTTGCTAGTGCTCGGTCTCGCCTCGACATAATCGAGGGCGTACGCTTTCGCTTCCGCGAGGAAGCCACGCGCCTGTTCGCGCTCACGCCCGAGTTGCGTCCGCTCGAAAGTTACGATCCGGTGCTGGAGCGTATTGAGGCTTTGCTTCCGGGATCGGGTCCGTTAGCCGAGCGGGTAGAAGCGTTTCGCAATCGGTATGTGATTCCAAGCAATCGACTCGACGCCGTCATGGGCGCCGCGATCGCCGAGTGCCGCCGGCGCACGCTCGCTCATATACAATTGCCGGCCAACGAGCACTTCAAGATGGAGTTTGTGACACGCCACAGCTGGGGCGCCTACAATTGGTATCAGGGCGGCAATCAGAGTTTGATCCAAGTCAACACCGATCTGCCCATCTTCATAGACCGCGCGGTCCAGCTCGGCTGCCACGAAGGCTATCCCGGCCATCACGTTCAGGGCATCTACAACGAGCGGCAATATCGCGAGCGCGGCCTGATCGAGTTTTCAGTCGCGCCGCTCTATGGTCCGACGAGTGCGCTGAACGAAGGCGGCGCCGACTTTGGCGTCGATCTGGCGTTTCCCCACGAGGAGCGCATTCGCTTCGAAGCGACAGCGCTGTATCCTTTGGCCGGTCTCGATCCCTCGACGGCGCCGGTCTACGGCGCCTTGCGCGAAGCGCTCCACGATCTTTCCGGCGCAAGTCTGACGATTGCGGCGATGTATCTCGACGGCGAAATCGACCGGGTCCGCGCGCTCGAACTAACGCAGCGCTATCAACTCATCTCACGGGAACGCACCGAACGCAGTCTCACGTTCACCGAGCAATATCGCTCCTACGTAATCAACTATTCGGCAGGCAAGGAATTGATTAGCGCCTATGTCCATCATGCGGGCCAAGACGAGGTGGCCCATTGGGCTACCTATGAGCGCATCTTGTCTGAACTGATGCTGCCGATGGATCTGGCCACGTCGGTTCCTCACCCATAGCGGAAGCGGATGTGTGCATTTGCGCATGCGCGGTCACGCCATCGCCATCCAATCGAGCGCGGTCGATCAAGTGGGCCGACGCGGCACGATGGCGATTGGAGTAAACGTGTACACGGCTCTCCATGTTGATTGAACGCTGTCCATTTGATCCGGGCGATTCCTTCCCGTCATCAGCATCGATACAAAAAAGAAGGAGCTCATCGGAAACTACAGGCGAGAGGGAAAAAGCTGGTGTCGCGAGCCGATCGAGGTTGACTCTCACTACGCGGGCTATGCGCGATGTGTGGCAGTACCGTTTGGCATCTACGATCTCGCCAAAAACGCCGGATACGTTGCGCTGGGAATATCCGGAAACACCTCAGAATTTGCGGTTAATTGCTTACAAGCCTGGTGGCGGCGTCATGGCCGATGGGCGTATCCCCATGCGGATCGAGCGCTGATCCTTGCCGACGGGGGCGGTGGCAACGGCTACAACCTGCGGACCTGGAAAAAGGACCTCCAGGACAAGCTGTGTGATGCTTTCGGCCTAACCGTCACCGTGAGTCATTATCCACCGGGTTGTTCCAAATGGAACCCAATGGAATATCGGCCCTTCAGTCACATCAGCATCAACTGGGCCGGCCAGCCGCTACGCAGCGTCGATATAATGCTTGCATTCATCAGGGGCACAACAACAAAGGCCGGGTTGAAAGTGGAGGCAAGGCTCGACCAGGGAGTCTATCGAAAGGGTCGGAAGGTCACTGAACGAGAATTGGCTGAACTCGCATTGTCTTTCCACGACGTGCGTCCGCGCTGGAACGCTGGAACTACACTATTACGCCGCGGCCGGCTCGCTGATCACATAAATGGAACCCTATTCCCTCCTCAGCTACGGCCCTTCGGAAGGGCGGCTATCGAACGCGTCCACGGCTTTAAAGCTCTGCCGTCGCCCGACGGTCCTCGCGGCAGCCGCACACCGGCCCTGCCTGTCCGTGGTCTTCACCGGATGCGTACCATGCTTCGCCACGCCTGCGGCTATGCCCTCGCCAATAAGGGGCATGACACTCGGGCGATCCTAGGATGGCTTGGCCATCGGTCGATCACGAGCACGGCGGTCTATACGGCCTTGGCGCCGAACCGGTTGATGGATTTCTGGCGGGAGTGAGCCGCCCCCACCGGATCGAAGATGATCCTGCCGGCTACGAGGCTGCTTTGGCTGCCTGGGATTGTAGCTAGCTCAACGCGAAGCCGCGGGCGACATTGGGGGTGACTATAATCCAGCTTAGCGCGGCCGTCCGTAAGCGAACCGGGTCAAGCTCACCCCTGTTGGCAGCCGTGGGGGCCCCACCGCCGGTCAAACCTCTTTTCTGAATGTGCCGCCGCCCGTACTTACGGACGCTACGCATCGTCGGTGTCCTGACCGAGGGGCTAGCTTTCCGTTGGCCGATCGAGCTGCCTCGACAACTCGGCAATCCTGTCGGGGGCCTCCTCGCGTAGCACGTCAGAATGAAACGTCCGTAACGCTGCGCCTATGCCAGTGCGCACCGCCTTCAAATCAGCTCGCGCTACTCCGTCGGTTTCTCTCTCTAGCAGACGGCGAAAGTGCTCAACATTGAGGCTGGCCACGATCCTATCCTGGTAGGCTCCGCATAACTCAATCCAACGACCTGTGAAGCCGAAGTGATGATGCGCTCACTTATGATTGGAAGTCTGTTCAAAATTGATCACTACACAAAATTTGCCGGGAACTTCGGCTAGACCTAGTCGTGCAGAATGACGCTCAGCAATGAGCTATGGACTTCCAAGTGACCGTTGTAATCGATGAAGCCCAGCTTCCTGAATTTGTTCATAAACTGACTGACACGAGACCGGGTCGTGCCGACCATCTCCGCGAGTGTCTCTTGGCTAATCTTGGTCGGGACCGGCTCCGGCCCACCTTCCTTGCCGAAATTCGCGAGGAGCAGAAGTGTCCGTGCCAGACGCTTTTCGCTGGAGTTGAACAACTGATCGACCAAGTCTCCCTCAATTCGGCTGTTGCGGGTCAACAGATAGGCCGTGAACATCTCGCCAAATGTCGGCTCGGCGTGGAGGACGCGGACCATTTCCGCTTTCGCCACCCGCATCACGCAGCTGTCGATCAGGGCCGTCGCCCTTGCAAGGCGTAATGGCTGCCCGATCAAGCAACCCTCACCGAAGAATGAGCCTGCATCGAGTATGGCGACTACGGCTTCTTTTCCTTGCTCTGAGGTGACTGCTACCTTGACCTTGCCCTTCTGGATGTAAAAGACCGCATCCGCAGGCGCCCCCTGCAAGAAGATAACTTCGTCCTTGCGATAGTCGGATGCGGTTCTGCCGCCGTCCACGGTGGCGAGAAACACCTTCGGGTCAAAGGCGAATTTTGATTTCTTTCCCATGGCAGAATTCCGGCAGCGCCAGCGGACGGAAAGGATAAGGCCGGCACGACGATGCCGTCAACCACTGGACGACCGGCTGATGTCGCATAAGGTCAATCGAGGCGCTTCAACAACGTCCGTGTTGCGTCCGTACGTTGCCGTCACCCCGATGCTCGGTACTCTCAATCCAAGGGGACATTGCAAAGCGGATCAAAGGGTGACTTTGCGCCAGCCGAGGCTGCTTTGGCTGCCTGGGACTGTAACTAGCTGAGCGCGAAGCCGCAGGCGACATTGGGGGTGACTATAATCCAGCTTAGCGCGGCCGTCCGTAAGCGAACCGGGTCAAGCTCACCCGTGCGTGCCGCTGCAATAATTCGTTTGGCGACGAGTTCGCGCACCATCTGAAACTGACCGACGTCGCGAAGCTCTTTGCAGGCAGCCTCAAAGGCTTCACCCATCGCCGCAGTTGCCTCGGGCTCAAACACGCCATCTTCTAAGGAGGGATCGATTGGCATGGCCGGGCCCCGCAGAACTCCCGTCACAAATTGGACACACCTAAGGGCTTCGTCAAGTATGATTCCGGGTATGCCTTGATTTTGCAACCGCTGCTGGCCTCCGCAAGCCAGCCCTGCAAATCCGTTTGCAGGTTAGGGCCGCAGCCTGCCCCTTTTTCGGACATACGGCTTCCGTGCTCACGGGTGCTAGGTGCTGCCGGTGTCCTGATCGAGCTGCCTTAGTTGCTGATCGAGCTGCCTTAGCAACTCGGCAATCCTGTCGGGCAGCGGCTCGTGTAACACGTCAGAACGGAGCGACTGTAGCGCGGCCCCCGCCTTGTCGGCTGCAACAGTTTCAAAGATGACACCCCAACCCGCCGCTGCTGCTGCACTGCCGTCGGCACCCTGCTTATCCTCGGAAGTAGTCACATGTGAGTTTGAAGCACTGTGCAGAAGTCGCAGGGCGTTAGCCGAAAAAGTCACGCTGCGCAACCAAGCGATGGCGAACGGCTTAACTTAGAAACTACTCTCAAGAGGCCCGACGAAATGCAAAGGCTACCGCTAATCTACGTTGATGTCCCCGCGCTGCGACCGGGAACCGTCGGAGCCTACGCCTTTGCTTTTGTGTCCGCTGGGGTTGCCATGGCGTTGCGGCTCGCCATCGATCCGTATGTTGTGGGCGTTCATTACGTCACGTTCTTTCCTGCAGTCATAATCACAACGCTGGTCAGTGGGTTGGGTGCTGGCCTTTTTTGTCTCGTGCTCAGCGTCGGCGCGGTTGCGTTTTTCATGCTGCCGCCGCGCTTCTCTCTCTACATTCAAAACCTGTCTGATGTGCTTACCACCTTGCTATTTATCCTGGTGACATTTTCCAACGTAATCCTCATTGCGGGGATGCGCTTTGCCATCGAACGTTGTCGGGAGCTTAACCATAAGTTGGAACAGCACGACGTGGCGCTGCGCGAGAGGGAGGAGCGTCTCGCGGTTGTGGTTGCAGAACTCCAGCACCGCACTCGGAACCTCATTAGCGTCGTCGGCACGATAGCCGACAACACACTGAGAACGAGCAACACATTCGACGATTTCAAAGTCAGCTATCACGATCGCCTTGACGTTCTAGGCCGCGCGCAAGGGCTCCTCTTTCGCAAGAAAGAAGGCGGCCGGGTCACCTTCGACGAACTGCTCAATAGCGAGCTGGCCGCGCAGTCCGTTCGTGTGGGAGAAAATGGATCGGTCACGCTCGACGGACCGAAAGGAGTTCGGCTGCGCTCCGGCACAGTCCAGACGCTTGCGATGGTCTTGCACGAGCTGGTAACCAACGCGGTCAAATACGGCGCACTTAGGCAGCCGAATGGGCATCTCACCGTCCGCTGGCAGGAGACCTGGGCAGAGAGTGGCAAGCCCTGGCTTCATCTCGATTGGAAGGAAAGCGGCGTGGAGATGCCGCCCTTGGGTGCGGGCACCGGGCAAGGAAGAGAGCTGATTGAGCGGGCGCTGCCCTATCAATTTGACGCGCAGACGACGTTTGCCTTGGAAGCGGATGGCGTCCATTGCACCATTTCGCTTCCCGCCTCTGAACACGAGCCGTGAGAGAGCGTCCGTGTTAGGCACCACCGCGCCGACAGCAGGTCTGCCTTCGAAGCATGTGGCCCAATGCAAAAAACCCGGGGCCTCGGCACCACCAAGATCGCCAAGGCGAGCGGCAGCGGCCGGGCGAGCGTCTCCCGGGTGCTCGAAACCGGCCGTTGATACCGGATCACCGGGTAATCGGGCGTCGTTCGTGGGATGTGGGAAGGATGAGACCAATCGATGCGCTCGAACGTTGTTAGCGCATGAGGACGGAAAGGTAAGCTTGAGCCAGCTTAAGGGCCGACTGCTATCAGAGATGGAAAGGTGGGACTCACCCCAAGAGCAATGGGTAACGACAAACGAGATCGCCAGAATCGCGAAACTGATCTTGTCCGAGAGGTCGATCGCCTGCGCTTCTTGCTAAAGCAAGCCGGGATCGATGCTGAACAGAGTTTGAGAGAAACCAAAGC